>Ga0209121_10002360_pt1 | contig 19277 bp, 20 predicted proteins | sample Cruoilmetagenom3_FD_187292 | JGI IMG/M metagenome (GOLD analysis project Ga0209121, IMG submission 187292) | Oil polluted marine microbial communities from Coal Oil Point, Santa Barbara, California, USA - Sample 3 (SPAdes) (version 2) | ecosystem: Environmental > Aquatic > Marine > Oil seeps ...
TACACGCAGATGAAACGGATTCTCACGGATTTTTTATCTTTATCTGTGTACATCCGTGTGATCCGTGTTGATCCGTGTCCCATTTATGGCTGGCTGAGCAGATCGTGGCTGATTACCCGCCTCTGACGTTGACTCAGGTCTACGACGCACTGAGCTGTTATCACGAGCATAAGGCCGAGATTGAGAGTGAGATCGCAGCCAACGAGGAAGCGCTGGCATGGGTGACGAAGCAAAGCGCCAATTTAGCAGAGTTCAAGTAGAGGTGTTGACCTGCCTGAGCGGCTGGCTCGTGAGACAGTTATCATCGTTTTGATCCTCATCGTCGCCGCAGCCCTCCGCTTCTACGGCCTCGATTGGGACGGCGGCATTGGCGCCCACCCGGACGAGCGGTACATTGTAGGGGTGGCGGAGAGCCTGCGCTGGCCCGAACGACTGAACCCCTTTGACGTCGCCCCCGGCTATCCCTACGGCCACCTGCCGCTGTACCTGCTGGCGTTGGCTGCGGGCCTGACCCCCGATGTAGACCCGCTCCTGGTGGGGCGGGCACTGGCGGCGCTCTTTGACCTGGGTACGGTGGCGCTGACCTTCGCGCTGGGCCGGCGGGTCTATGGGGAGCGCGTTGGCCTGCTGGCGGCGGCCTTCGTCGCGCTGATGGTTTTGCACGTGCAGCAGGCCCACTTCTACACCGCCGACGTGCCGCTGGTTTTCTTCGTCCTGGGATCACTGCTCTTCGCTGTCCGTCTGGCCGAGGGTGGGCGGCCGCACCAAGCCTTGCTGGCGGGCGCGTGGGCCGGGCTGGCCCTGGGCACCAAGTCCAGCGCGGCGCTGCTGATATTGCCGCTGGGCGTGGCACTGATGGCCAACCCAGCACCGGCTCTTCCAGGCCGGTGCGGGGCTCGCTTGAAGCGCGGTCTGGAATGCGGAGCGGCAGCGCTGGCGGCCTTCGCGCTCACCAATCCCTTCGCGCTCCTGGCGTTCCCCACGTTCTGGCGCAACGTGGCGCAACAGGTTGCCATCGCACGAGGCGTGCTGGACGTGCCCTACACCCGCCAGTTCCACGCCACCTGGCCCTATCTCTACCCGCTGGTGCAGCAGTTGCGCTGGGGGATGGGGTGGCCTCTGGGACTGGCAGCCTTCGGCGGGCTGGCCTGGGCGGTGTGGCGGGCGGTACGGGAGCCGCCGCGCCGGGTGGAGTGGGTGCTGTTGGCGTGGATGGTGCCCTGCTTCGCCTTCGTTGGCGCGCTCTACGCCAAGTTCCCCCGCTACCTCTTGCCCCTGACGCCGCTCCTTGCCCTCTACGCCGCTCGTCTGCTGACTGACCTGGATCGTTCATTGTTCATTGGTCATTGTTCATTGGTCATTGTTTATTTGTCATTTGTCATTGTTCATTGTTCATTGTTCTTTGGCCTCTACTGCTCCCCGCACCCCTGGCTGGTCGCCTCGGAGTGGTTCTATGACCACGCGGGACGGGGGGTGGTCGTTGCCGTCGAGCAGTGGGACCACCCGCTGCCGCTCGACGCGACGGCCATCTACGACTACGACGTGCGGGAGTTGCCAGTCTTCGACGAGGACACGCCGGAGAAGTGGGCGGTGGTGGTGGACACGCTGGCGGAGGCCGACTACGTGGTCATCGCCAGCCGGCGTGGATACGCGACGTTGGCGCGGTGGCCAGAGCGTTATCCACTTATGGCCCGCTACTATCGGCTGCTCTTCGAGGGTGGAATAGGTTTCGAACCGGTGGCCTGCTTCGGGCGTTACCCACGCCTGGGGCCGCTGATGCTGGTGGACGATCCGACGGCTGGGCTGGGCTTCTCACTGCCGGATCTCTGCCAGCCCGAAGCGCCCTTTGTGCTGCGCCTGGGCCGCTTGGACGAGAGTTTCGTCGTCTACGATCACCCGCAGACGATCATCTTCCGCCGCCGCAAATGATCCCTGTTCTCTCCTCTCTCTCCTCTCTCCTCTCTTCTCTCTCCTCTCTTCTCTCTTCTCTCTTCTCTCTTCTCTTTCCTTTCTCCTCTGTTCCTCTATCGTTGCAGTTACTGCCTCCTGATGGTATAATGCCAACCATGCGCAATTGGCGTCTCTGGATCGGCATCGCGATCAGCCTGGTCTGTCTCGCCCTGGCCCTGACCGGCATTGAGTGGGACCAGGTGGGCGTGGCGCTACGTCGGGCCGACTGGCGCTACCTCGTACCGGCTGCCGCCTCGCTCCTGGCCTACCTTCTGGCGCGCTCGATCCGCTGGCGCATTCTTCTGGGGCCAGAGGTCAGCCTGGCCGAGGCCTTCGCCGTGACCAACGTCGGCTACCTGGTCAGCAATGTGCTCCCCTTCCGCCTGGGCGACCCGGCGCGGGCGGTGGCGATCGGGCTGGGAGGCAGGGCGAAGATGAGCGCGGCGCTCTCCACTGTCGTCGTGGAGCGCGTGCTGGATATGCTGATGGTAGTACTCTTGCTGGCGGTCACGGTGCCCTTCGTGGGGGAGGCCGGGTGGATGAGGGAGACTGGCATAGTGGCAGGGGTGGCGGCGCTGGCCGTGATGGCCGTGCTCGTCGCTCTCGCCCTGTGGCCCGACCAGGGGCGGCGCTTCCTGCGTGCCTTGCTCTCCCGCCTCCCGCGCGTTGACGTCGAGCGGTGGATGCGTGCATTGGGTGGTCTCCTGGACGGGCTGGCTGCGCTGCGCTCGGGGCGGCGGGCACTCGGTCTATGCCTGTGGTCGCTCATCGCCTGGGCTTTCTGCGTCGGCTACTACTACGGTATGCTGTGGGCCTTCCTCGATTCGCCCACATTATTGATGGCCACCTTCCTCACGTGTGCCATAGGGCTGGGCATGGCGGTGCCGGCGTCGCCTGGGGCGATGGGGGTCTTCCACGCCTTCGCCCGGTACGCGCTGGTGTTGCCCTTCGGCGTGGACGCTGCCGACGCCGTCGTCATCGCGTTTGCCTCCCACACCTATCAGTATATCCTGATGGTCCTGTTGGGCTTGTGGGGCCTGGCCCGGCAGAATCTCTCCCTCGGCCGGTTACGGGCCGACGTTGCGACTACATTGACAGAGGAGTGAGATAGTGGCCAATCCTTCGACAGGCTCAGGACAGCGCCCTTCGACCCTTCGGCTCCGCTCAGGGCAGGCAGGCTCAGGACAGCGCTTTCTCGTTACAGGCGGAGCCGGTTTCATCGGTTGCAACTACGTCCACCGGCTGCTGCACCGGGGCGAGCAGGTGACGGTGTACGACAACCTGTCGCGCCGGGGCACCGAGGCCAACGTGGCCTGGCTGCGCGAGCAGCACGGTGGGGACAGTTTTCGGCTCGTCGTGGGCGACGTGCGCGATTACGATGCGCTGGCCGAGGCGGCGCGGGACGCCGACGTCGTCGTGCACCTGGCCGGACAGACGGCGGTCACCACTTCGGTGACAGATCCGCGCTCGGATTTCGAGCACAATGCGCTGGGCACTTTCAACGCATTGGAGGCGGCGCGGCACGCGGGCACCAATCCTATATTCCTCTACGCCTCCACCAACAAGGTCTACGGTGGGATGGAGGAGGTGGCGGTGATCGAGCAGGAGACCTGCTACGCCTACCGGGATTTCCCGCTTGGCATCCCGGAGACGCAGCCGCTCGACTTCCACTCGCCCTACGGCTGCTCCAAGGGGGCCGGCGATCAATACGTGCGCGACTACGCCCGCATCTATGGCCTATCGTCGGTGGTTTTTCGCCAGTCGTGCATCTATGGGCCACGGCAGATGGGGGTCGAGGACCAGGGCTGGGTGGCCTGGTTCACCATCGCCGCCATCACCGGCCAGCCCATCACCATCTACGGCGATGGCAAGCAGGTGCGCGACGTGCTGTTCGTTGACGACCTGCTGGACGTCTACGACGCAGGCTTAGCTCACATTGACGTCGCGGCTGGGCAGGTGTATGACGTGGGTGGCGGGCCAGCGCACACGATGTCGGTGTGGGCCGAGTTCGGGCCGATCTTGGAGCGGCTGGTGGGTCGCCCTATTCCCGTGTCCCGCGGCGACTGGCGGCCGGGCGATCAGTGCATCTACGTCTCCGATATCCGCAAGGCCGGGCGCGAGTTGGGCTGGCAGCCTCACGTGGGGGTCGAAGAGGGCGTCCGGCGGCTGTACGAATGGGTCGTCGCCAATCAGAACCTTTTTGTTTAAGGGGGTGCCTTTGAGCGGTGAACGCCTGGTGTTTCGAGTGCATGCGATCCAACGGATGTTCGAACGTGAGATCAGCAAAGAAGACGTATGTCAGGTGCTGGCAACGGGCAAGACGATTGAAACCTATCCTGACGACAAGCCTTATCCCAGCCGGCTGGTATTAGGGTGGGGCGGATCGCGGCCCATCCACGTGGTGGTCGCCGATAATCCGACCCAAGGTGAAATGATTGTCGTCACCGTATATGAGCCAGATTTAACTCGGTGGAAACCGGGGTTTGATGAAAGGAGATAGGTTATGAAGTGTGTAATTTGCAAGCACGGGGAGACTCGGCGTGGCCACACGGTGGTAACCCTGGAACGAGGTGGGACATTGCTTATCTTCAGGAAAGTGCCGGCCTGGGTGTGTACCAATTGCGGTGAGGCTTATGTTTCCGAAGAGGTTACCAAGCAACTGCTGGAGGCAGCCGAGGAAGCAGTTCGGAACCGGGTGCAAGTGGATGTGCGAGAACTTATACCTGCCACGGTCTGAGCGGATACTATGAAAGTACTGATCGTCCTCACCTACTACCGCCCCCATACCAGCGGGCTCACCATCTACGCCGAGCGGCTGGCGCGAGGGCTGGCGGCACGGGGGCATCAGGTCACTGTGCTGACCTCGCGCTTCGACCGCTCCCGTCCCATCGAGGCGCTGGAGGATGGCGTGCGGGTCGTGCGCGCGCCGGTGCTCTTCCGTGTCAGCAAGGGGGTCATCATGCCGACCTTCGGCTGGCTGGCGACGCAACTGGTGCGTGAGCACGACGTCATCAGCCTGCACCTACCGCAGTTTGACGCGGCGGGCGTGGCGGCGCGGGGTCGCCTGAGGGGTAAGCCTACAGTATTGACCTATCACTCCGACCTGAAACTCCCGCCTGGCTTGTTCAACCGGCTGGTCAACCAGGTGGTGCACGTCATGAACCGGCTGGCGGGGCTCTTTTCCGACCGGGTGATCGCCTATACGCGGGACTTCGCCGATCACTCTCCTTTCCTGCGCGCCTTCTGCAGCAAAATAGAGGTCGTGCCGCCGCCGGTGGAACTGCCGGAGGTGGGGCCGGGGGCGGTGGCGGCCTTCGCCAAGATGCACAATCTGGACGGGAGCGGGCCGGTGATCGGGATGGCGACGCGGCTGGCGGCTGAGAAGGGAGTTGAGGTGTTGCTGGATGCACTGCCGCGTGTGTTGGAGGTCTACCCGGAGGCGCGGGTACTTTTCGCCGGCCAGTACCGGGACGTGTTGGGCGAGGAGGCTTACGCCCGGCGTCTGGCTCCACTGTTCCGCCAGTACGAGGAGCGCTGGGAGTTCCTGGGCGTGCTGAACCCGTTGCAGATGGCGGCCTTTTACCCTAACCTGGATGTCGTCGTCGTGCCCAGCCTGAATTCGACCGAGTCGTTTGGGTTGGTGCAGGTGGAGGCGATGTTGTGTGGGACGCCTTCAGTTGCCAGCGACCTGCCGGGGGTGCGCCAGCCGGTGCTGCAGACGGGGATGGGTGGGGTGGTGCCGGTGGGCGATAGCGTCGCCCTGGCCGAAGCGATCATCAACGTGGTGGGCAACAAGGCAGACTACGTGCGGCCCAGGGAAGAGATCGCGGGGCGGTGGAACACCGAGCGCACGGCCGCGGAGTACGAGGCGCTTTTCGAGCGGCTGTTGGAGGAGACGGGGTGACAGGGGGACAGGGTGACAGGGGGACAGGGAGACAAGGGGACGGGGAGACAGGGAGACGGGGTGACAGGGAGACAGGGAGACAAGGGGACGGGGAGACAGGGAGACGGGGAAACGGTGGGGCAAGGTGACAAGGTGACCGGCGATTCGCAATTCGCAGACCGTTTGCCCGAGTGCGCCTATCGCTACTTCTGGGACATTGACCCGACCCGGCTGGACGTGGGGCAGTATTCGCGCTACGTCATTGAGCGGCTACTGGAGTACGGCGATCTCCCCTCGGTGCGCTGGATGGAGTCTCGTTTCTCTCGTGAGGAGATCGTGGAGGTGCTGAAGAGGAGCCGTGCTCTTTCCCGGAAGAGCGCGAATTTCTGGCTGAATGTACTGAGCGTGCCACGTGGGGAAGTGAGATGTATGTCGAAGGCATTTCAGCAGAAGTACAGGCAAGTCTGGAACTGGTAGGCCAAACTTCTCTGGCGACTCAGTTCTATCTGGCTGGTGGCACAGCGGCCGCCCTGTACCTGGGGCATCGGCGTTCATACGGTCTGGATTTCTTTTCGCCTGCGGCATTCGATAGGGGTGATCCCCGGCGCTTCTTCGAGCGGGAGACTCAGGCGCTGTTCCGACAACTATGAGTGCCTGCGACCCGCGCCGCCGTGAACAGGCGGCGCTGGAGGCCATATTGGTTGATGTGGACGACGACCTGCTCTGGCGACACCTGCGTGACCTGCCTGCCTTCCGCGCCTTGCTGCGGGCGGTGGAGGCCCGTTTCTACACCGACTTGCCGCTCTCCCGCCCTGTGCTCGACCTGGGCTGTGGCGACGGCCACTTCGCCTCGGTCGCTTTCGACGAACCACTGGAGGCGGGCTTCGACCCCTGGTGGGGGCCGCTGGCCGAGGCTCGCAAGCGTCATGCCTACCGCTTGCTGGCGCAGGCTGAGGGGGCGCGGATGCCCTACCCCGGCGGCGCCTTCGCCACTGTCGTGAGTAACTCGGTTCTGGAGCACATCCCCGAAGTGCAGCCGGTGCTGGCGGAGGTGGCTCGGGTGCTACGGCCGGATGGTATTTTTTACTTCTGTGTGCCAGGCCCCAATTTTCTGCCATTTCTCTCCATTGGACGGGCGCTGGACTGGTTGTGGCAGCGTGGCACGCAACTCGTGACTTTACGCACATGCGAACTTGCCGACTTGCAAACTTGCAAACTTGCAAACTTGCCCACTTGCCCACTTGCCGACCTGTACCGCCGCTTCTTCAACCGCATCTCCCGTCACCACCACTGCGACGGGGCCGATGTGTGGGCGCGGCGACTGGAGGCAACGGGGTTGCGGTTGGTCCGCTGGTGGCCCTACTTCTCTCGCCGGGCGCTGGCGGTACTGGAGTGGGGCCACTACCTGGGGCTGCCCTCGCTGGTGTGCAAGAAACTGACTGGGCGCTGGGTACTGTGGCCCTCACGGACCAATCTGTGGCTCACGGAGCGGCTGGTGCGACGGTTGTACGAGGAGCCGCTGCCGCAGGAGGGCGCGTACCTGTTCTTCGTGGCGCGCAAGCCGGGGTGAGTTGGGTAAGCCGCACCGCCGTAAAACAGGCGGTGCTGGATTGAAAAGCGTGCCAGCACCGGCTCTTCAAGGCCGGTGCGGTGAGCGGAGGATGGGAGATGGATAAGCGTTTCTCCTTGCTGGTGCTCATAGCCGCAGCGCTGGCGCTGGCCGGGCTGGGACACTACTATTTGCTCTACCAGCGTATCTACTTCTGGGACGCCGTCGTGTTCTACGTCGTGGCGGCGTTGCTGCTGGCGTGGGCCTGGCGGTGTGCGGGTGCGGCACCCGACCATAGTTGGGCGCTCGTGCGGCCCGCTCTGCGACGGCTGCGTGCGGTGCTGCGCGGCCTGTTTTTGCAGAGAGTAACCCGGCCGCTGGTCGTGGCGTTGGCCACGGCGAACGGGCTGGCTGCATTGGTTGCTCTCCTGGTCCCCCCGCCAGCGGGCTTGCTCGTGGCGTTGCCGCTGTGGGCGGCAGGGGTGGTGGCGCTGATAGTTCTCATCCCCCGGTCGGGCCGGGCGAGGCCCGTACCTGCTCCAGAGGTGAGGGGTGCGCCCATCTCTGTGATAGTCAGCGCCGAGGTGATCCAGCCCAGACGACATGCGGTCCCCCTGGCAGTTGCCGGCTGGGTGCTGCTGCTGGCGGGGGCGATGGTGCTGGCACTCCCAGGTGCGCCTGGGCCGCTGCAAGTTATCGGTGACTGGCTACAGCCCAGGCTGGCCGAACTGCACGTTGGTGTGCCGTTGCCGCCGGGCGTGTGGTCGGTAGGGCTCGTGCTGTCGTGTGTTGGGATGATCCTGATTGCCTGGACGAGAGGTGGGGTGGACTTGCCACCCGACGCGCCGCCCATTGGTGGTGAAACGCCGGTACTGCGGGTCATCTCACGGCCCTCGTGGCCCTGGCTCGCGCTGGCGCTCGTCGGCGACCTAGTCTGGCTGGGCGTGGTGTACTCTGCGATAGTGAGTTCCACCCATTGGTCCGTCGTGCCGTTGTGGCTGGCGACGTTGGCCGTACAAGCGGTGTGCTGGTGGCGTGTAGACCGCGCCCGAGGTGTGTCACCCCTTCCCCGCTTGGCCATTGGTCATTGGTCATTGGTCATTGGTCTGGTGGTCGCGTTCGGTGTGGCGCTCTATCGCCTGGGCGATGTGCCGAACAGCATGTGGGGAGACGAAGGGGCGTTCTGGTGGTGGGTGCGCGATCTGGCGCAAGGTGTGCCCGCCAACCCTTTTGATCTGGGCGTGTATGGCGCTTTCCCTGTGATGGGGTCGCTTTACCAGAGTCTATGGGTGAGGATGTTTGGGCCTACGGTGTGGGCCTGGCGGCTTGGGTCTGTGGTGGCTGGGGTTCTCACTATAGTGCCGTTGTTCTTTCTGACGCGGAGATTGCTGGGCACCCGGGTGGCCTGGTCTGCGGTGGCGCTGATGGTCAGCCTGCCATATTTCCTGGCCTACGCGCGTATAGGTTTCAACAGCATTCAGCCACTCTTGCCGATCACATTGGGCCTGTGGTTAGTCGTCGAGGCGGCACAGCGGCACAGCCGCACGTTGGCTTACCTGTCTGGCGTGGCTTGCGGGATGGCGTCCCTCACTTACATGTCCGGACACGTAGGTTTGGTGTTGGTGATGTTGGTCTGGTTGTTTTTGTTCGTCAGCCGAAGGCCACTGCGTCGCACGTTGCTCGGCCTGGCCTTTTGCCTGGTGCTGGGCTGGCTCTTCGCCGCCGGGCCATTCCTGCTTGGCTGTGTGCTGGGCAGTAAGCCAATGGGCTGGAAAATGTCGGAGAGCTTTATTGGAAATGCCTTCTATGGGAAGGCGATTTTTTCGATGGCCGAGATCACGCGGCTATACCCGCTGGTGCACATCGGGCGGCAATCGGTTTTCTTTGAGCCCCGGTTGTACGCGCTGCTGCTCGGACGTGGCCTGGTGCGTACGGTGTTGAGTTTGGTAACGGGCGAGATTGCCACGCAGCACTATCTCGCGGGACCCCTGGCGGGGCCGGTTCCGATCTTTTTCCTGGCCGGGTTGGCCTGGGTATTGGGCCAATGCCGCCGCTTGCGTGTCGTGCTGTGGGCAATGTGGGTGCTGGTGTGTATGGTCCTGCTCAGCGTGCTCAACACCTTTCCGCCGCGCCCCGCGCACATGGCGACGGTCATCCCCGCGCTGGCCGTGCTGCTGGCGGCAGGCATCTGGCTGCTGAGCGACCTGCTGCGGCGATTATTGCCGACGATGCGCCCGCGCTGGGCCGACTGGGTCGGGGTTGTGCTAACCGTGGCGCTGGCGCTCTGGGGCCTGCACACTTACTTCGTCGTGATGCCACAGCAGCACGTGCCGGACCTGGAGAACGTGATGTTCTGGGCGGCGCAGAGGATGGGACGCGGCTCCAGCGTGGTGTTCGTCGTGGACGAGCCCTACCCGCCGGAATTCCGGGTGTGGGGGATTGACGAGTTCGACCTGGGTGTGGAGTACCACGGCGTGCCGGCTGAGGAGATGGACAGCACCGATTTCCGCGCCCTATGCGGCACGACGACCTGCCGTGTGTTCTTCCTGCCGGAGAACGCGGATGATGTACTGGCGCAATTGCGCGCGCAGTTGGGCGAAGGGTCGGTGCAGACGCACGTGAATCGAGAGGGGCAACCGATTGGGCTGGAGTTCGTGCCACGGGCACTGGAAGGAGACGCGCCGGCGCCGGAGTAGATGGGGGAGGGGTATTGATGGCGGCCTGATCTGCGCTGGCTGGATGCTCGATACTGGATACTGGATGCTTGATACTGGATGCTGGATAGCGCGATTGGCCCGCCGCTGTGCGATGGTCCTGTTTGCGCCGTGCTAGCAGATGTGATAAGATATATTCAGTGGCACTGGCGCCGCCAACCCAGCGCCGCCTCTTCCAGGGCGGCGCGGCGTCAGGCTGTTCCAGAAAAATAGTCATCCCAGTGTCATTCTGAGCGGAACGCAGTGAAGCGAAGAATCTCACGCCACAGTACCCAAACCGCCTGTCCAGGGCGAGATTCTTCGCTACGCTCAGAATGACGGGCTATGACCTGGGATACTTTAAATTTTGGAACGCCCTCGGCGAACAGCTCCCTGTCTGCTTTGGCAGGGGGTTGTCGTTTTGGGGTAGGGGCGGTATAATAACGTAGGAGATAGAGCATGGCTAAGAGCGCATTCCCGGCTAATCTGGTACCGAGGACTGTTGATGCCGTGTACGCGGACGGCATCCTGCGTCCACTGGAGCGGCTCGATTTGCCTGACCATCAGAGGGTTAGCCTGCACATCCTGCCCCCGCGTGTCCGCATCCCGGCGGTGGTGGCACGACGTAAGGTGAATGTCTTCGTGTGCAACGAGATCAGTTGCCTGATGGGTGGCGGCACGCCGGAACTGGTGGGAGGTGAGCGAATGGTCTGGCGCGTGCCAGTGCTCCTCACGTTCCCCCGATACGGCACAGTGGGGACGGTCGGCGCAATAGACGTAGATGCTGAGACCGGCGATCTGCTGACCACCCCTTCACTCATCGAAGAGATCATTCATAATGCCGAAATGCTTGCTGCCCGTCTCCCACCAGAAGCAACGCCGGAGGGCTGATTGCCTGGCCGCCTGCGCGGCGATGGTGTTGGGTTATATTGGACGCTCTTGTCCCTACAACCGGCTTCTCAGTCTTCTCGACGTCAAGCCGATTGGTGTGCCTGCATCGAACATCTTGCGGTTGGCGCGGTTGGGTGTCTCCGTCATTCACAAAGCCGGTTCGCTGGATGAACTGGAATTGCAGATTGCCCAGGGACGGCCCTGTATCGTCTTCCTCGACACGGGCGAGTTGCCGTACTGGTCCGCAGCGACCTTTCACGCTGTGGTTGTCGTCGGAATGGACGACGAATACGTTTACGTCAACGATCCCGCCTTCGATCAGGCTCCTCAACCTATAACGTGGGGTGACTTTGACTTGGCGTGGATCGAGCAAGGGTGTTACTACGCCATCATAAGTGCCAGTCCTGACTGATGTGAGTGGTTGCTGGTAGCGCTGGGCAACTGTGACATCTCATGGTGGCCGCAGTTGGTGTACCGCCGTGTGAACAGGCAGTGCTGGGGGTCTCCCTCCCCCCGTGGGGGCAGGGCCGGGGTGGGGAGCCTATAGCGCCGCCTCTTCCAGGGCGGTGCGGCATCAGCAAACAGCCCCCTGCCCGCGTGGGCAGGGGGTTGTCGTTTTGGTGTAAGGGCTGTATAATGGCGGCCATGCTGAAGCGCTTGCTGTGCATAGAACAGAGCAGGATGGAAACGGAATGGACAATCCCGACCAGGTGAAAGAGGCCAGAGCGTCATACTCTGCGCCGGTGACTGATCTTAGTCACCCTGTCATTCTGGAGCGCGATGGACAACCTGTGGCTGTATTGATGGGCATTGAGCGGTCACCCAGGCACAGTTAGCCCAGATGTTGGGTACGCGAGCCGGTAAAGGGTCTTATCCAGCATCCAGTATCCAGTATCTAGCATCTAGGAGGTCGCTGTGAAACGAACTCTACGGCTAATCACCGCTATCGGCTTCTGCCTGGCTGCGCTGGCGCTTCTCGCCCGTGCTCAGGCCCCACTCCAGATTTACCCCGACCAGAGCGTAGGCGTCCTTTCGGAGGACCCCAGCGATGGCAAGCGCTGGAGCACGAGTGTCTTTCCCTTCGGCAACTACGTCGGGCCGGTCTCCGGCGACGACGTCTTCTGCCGTACCTATCTGCGCTTCCCGTTCGACGCCGTTCCCGTCGGCGCGACGATTGAGTCGGTCACGCTCTACGTCTACGTGGACGACTTCTGGCCTGGGCCGGGTGGCGCGCCCATGTCCGCCTACCCTGTGACGGCGGCCTGGACCCCCGATGGGGTGGACTGGTACGACGTGGGGGCCTGGCCCGCGCTGGGCAGGGCTGTGGCGACGACAGATGTCTCCTCGGCCATGGGCTGGTTCGCCTGGGACGTGACGGGGCTGGTGCAGGGTTGGGTGGCTGGCACGCCCAACTATGGTTTGGCGGTGGCCGCCGCCGACCTGGGCTCGGCGGCAAGCAACTGGGCCACCGCCCGTCGCCTGACCGCCAACGACCCGGCAACGCACCCCTACCTGGAGGTTACCTTCTCTGAGCCTACGCCTACGCCCACATCCACGCCACAGCCACCGCCACCACCCACGTGCACGCCACAGCCGCCTGCTCCTCCTCCCCCCCCTCCTGCCACGCCGGTCCCCACCCCCACGCCCGAACCGATCCTGCTGCCGGCCTCCGGTCGGGCTGTGGCTCCAGCGCACCTCTGGCTACCGCTGGTTGCGCTGGCGCTGCTGATGGCGGGGTTGGGGCTGGGCCGTCGCAGCCGGTAGGGGGGTATGCGTGAGCCGTCGCTGGGGTGTGTTGTGGGGGATGATTGTGCTGGCGCTGGGTGTGATCGGGCTGGTGGCCCCTTCATCCCGCACCCTGCAACTCTGGCCCGATCGCAGTACCGGGGTGACTTCAGCCCTGTTGGAGGGTATGCCGGCCCACGCTGACCCGCAGGTATTCCCCTTCGGCGTCCAACGCATCTCTGCCGGGGACGTCGTGCGTGCACGCACCTACCTGCACTTCCCGCTCGACGTGTTCTCTCCAGGCACCGAAATCCTGCACGCCACGTTGTACGTGTACGTAGACAGCGTCTCGGACACTGGGGAGGCGACGTTCGGTGCGTATCGCGTCCTCGAACCGTGGGGAGAGGAGGGTTGGGGCGATGACACAACCACCTGGCCCGCGCTTCTCGCTGTGCCCATCGCGGACACGGTGGCCCGTTTCGACGTGGTGACGCCGACGCTGCGGGTGTCCACCCCTACTCCTGCTGCCACTTCCATCCTCACCCCCACGCCGGCCCTGACACCGACAGACACGTCTGCGTTGTTCTCCAAACCTGCTGGCCACGGGCTGGTCCAGGGTACGATGGTGACGATTGACCCGCCAAGCGTAAACGTGGCCCTGGGAGCCACGACGGAGGTGGATATCTACATTGAGAACGTGACTGATCTTTACAGCGCTGAAGTGTACATGACTTTCAACCCGGCGGTGTTGGAGGTGATAGATGCCGACCCGGATACGCTCGGTGTGCAGATTGAACCCGGTACCTTTTTCAACCTGGAATCCGTAGAGTTGAATGAGGTTCTTCAGGATGATGAGGAGGTTGGGGAGATTGGGGAGATTTACTTCACCACTTATCAAGAAGAACCGGTCAATGGCAGCGGGGTGCTGGCTACGATTACCTTCCGGGCGGGGGAAGATGTCGGGACTTCAGACATTGATTTTGACTACGTTTTCTTGGACGACTACAACCATGATCCCATTGATGCTGACATCCACATCCAGAACGGGAGTGTCACTGTTTCCACGCCCACACCCACACCCACACTCACACCCACATCCACGTCTACCTCTACACCCGGCCCTACACCGACGCCTACTCATATACCCACGCCTGGTCCCTCCCCCACGTCCGCGTCCACCTCTACGTCCGGTCCCACACCTACGTCTCCTACCTCGCCATTGCCTACTCCCCCCCCTGAGTCTGGTCCTACACCCACGTCTCCCACCTCGCCACTGCCCACACCATCCCCCATTCCCACCACCCCCACTTCTCCCTTGTCGCCCACCGTGCCGGTTGTGGCACTTCAACAGGGAGGTGGGACCTGGCTCACGTGGGACGTCACCGCACTGATGCGGGCCTGGGAGGCGGGGGAGGTGCCGAACCACGGGCTCGCCCTGGCCCCCGCACCCGACCCCGATGCCGACCCGGAGACAGCGGGCGATCTGCTCGTGGCGCGCTGGCTCCCCGCCGACGACCCCGGCACGAGGCCCTATCTCATCGTCGAGTTCGAGGTGCATCCGGTCACGCCCACGCCGGCGGCCACGCCTGTGCCGATCCTTCCGCCCGCAGGGGGTCCCATGGAGTGGGGGGCTGTGGGATTGCTGCTCGTCGGGGTGGTGCTCCTGGCGCTGGGTCTGGCGGCGCGGAGACGGTGAGTGGGGGAGAGAGGCGTTTGTAATGGATGAGCGTCTGCAGAAGATCCTGGCCCGTGCGGGTTTCGGCTCTCGCCGCGCCTGCGAGGAACCGATCCGCCAGGGACGCGTGGCGGTCAACGGACAGGTGGCCCAGTTGGGTCAGAAGGCTGATCCAGACCGCGATCTTATCACCCTGGACGGGAAGCCAGTACGGGTGAAACGCCGCCGCACCTACGTGGCTCTTCACAAACCCCGTGGCGTCCTCTCCGACGAGAGGGACGGCTCGGGTCGTCTTTCCACGGTGCGCGACCTGGTGTCACTGCCGGGCCGTCTCTACCCGGTGGGCCGGCTGGACCTGCAGAGCGAGGGGCTGATGCTCATCACCGACGACGGCGACCTGACCTACCGGCTCACGCATCCCCGCTTCGGCCACGAGAAGGAGCACCGCGTTTTGGTCGAGGGTGAGCCGGACGGGGCGACGCTGGAGAAATGGCGGCGCGGTGTGTTCCTGGATGGGAAGCGCACGGCCCCGGCCGGGGTGACTGTCGCCGGGCGGGAGAAGGGCGCTACCTGGCTGCGGGTGACCTTGCGCGAGGGGCGCAAACGGCAGATTCGGCGCGTGGCGGCGATGCTGGGCCACCCGGTGCGACGGGTCATCCGCGTGCGCATCGGCCCGCTGCGCCTGGGGGATTTGAAGCCGGGGCAGTGGCGCAGACTCACCAGCGCGGAGGTGAGAGCCCTGCGGTCGGCAGCGCAAAAATCACGAGGGAGCAAACGGCGAGATTGAAGCCATCCGCGATTGCCATTGACGGCCCGGCCGCCTCGGGCAAGAGCACCATCGCCGAGTTGCTCGCCCGGCGGCTGGGCTATCTTTATTTCGACACCGGCGTGATGTACCGCGCCGTGACCTGGGCTGCGCTTTCGCGCGGCATCCCCATCGAGGACGAACCGGCTGTGACGTCGTTGGCGGAGCAACTTCGCATTGACGTCACCCCACCGACGGCGGACGATGGCCGCCAATACACCGTCCTTGCCGACGGGGTGGACGTCACCTGGGCCATCCGCACGCCGGAGGTGGACGCCAACGTCTCGCACGTCTCGGCCTACCCGGGCGTGCGGCGGGCGCTCGTCGTGCAGCAGCGGCGGGTGGCGTCAGGGAGGCGGGTGGTGATGGTGGGACGCGACATCGGCACAGTCGTCTTGCCCGAGGCTGACCTCAAACTCTACCTGGATGCGAGTGTCGAGGAGCGGGCGCGACGCCGCTGGCGGGAGGTGCGGGCGCGAGGGGAGGAGGCTGACTACGAGGGAGTGCTGGCCTCGATGCACCGCCGCGATGAGATTGATAGCAACCGGGAAGTCGCACCGCTGCGCGTGGCTGAGGGTGCCGTCGTCGTGGATACGACCGACCTGAGCATCGGGGAGGTGTTGGCTGAGGTGGAGCGATTGGTAGGGAACGATGGGGAGTAGCGCTCAGGCTCTCGCTGGAACGAGGTGTACCCGGATCACACGCCCACTGATGGTTATCTCGTTCTCGTGGACTGTCACGGGTACATCGGCACGGGCTGGGGGGAGGAGAACCAGACGGTCATCAATGATCATTCCCTGGATGTCAATGGGCCTTCTGGTGTCCTCGACGTCGGCCCACATCTCGAAAAACGTCTCGCCTGGCAGGGGGGCGTCTTCACTGGATTGGGTTTCAATGAATCTGTCTACCAGGGTCTCAAATTCCTCACCATTCATCTGTCCTATTAGTTTCTCGTTCATCATCTCTGGAGAGTTGAAAGCGATCTATCAGGTAGCCAGTGATAGCGCGGGTATGTGCTTCAGTCAGGTCGTCAGGTAACCGGATGCATACCATTGATGAAGTAATTATAGCACGACTATCATCTAGTTACAAGGGGGATGTTGTTGCGCACGTCGTCCCTGGCAGCCTGGCCGGGCGGGTCGGCCTACGGGCGGGGGATGAACTGGTCTCCATCAACGGCCATCGGCTGCGGGACGTCATTGACGTGCGGTTCTACTCTGCCGAGGAGCGCCTGGCGCTGCGGGTGCGACGGGGTGGGGAGGAGTTCACCGTCGAGGCGGAGCGGGGCTACGACGAGCTGCTGGGCCTGGAGTTCGCCCATCCCACCTTCGATGGTGTCCGCCGCTGCGACAATCGCTGCGAGTTCTGCTTCGTGGCCCAGATGGAGCCCGGGTTGCGTCGCTCCCTGTACGTCAAGGACGACGATTACCGCTATTCCTTTCTCTTTGGCAACTACCTCACGCTGACCAACCTGGACGAGGGCGACTGGGAGCGCATCGGCGAGCAGCACCTCAGCCCGCTCTACGTCTCGGTCCACGCCACCGACCCCGCCCTGCGCCGTCGTCTCCTCGGCAACCCCACCGCCCCCGACGTGATGGCCCAACTCCGCCGCCTGGCCGGCCTGGGGGTCGAGGTGCACACGCAGATCGTCGTGCTGCCCGGCCTCAACGACGGCTCGCACCTGGATTACTCCATCGGCGATCTGGCTGGCCTGTATCCGGCGGTGCGCTCGCTCAGTGTTGTGCCGGTGGGGCTGACGAGGTGCCACCGGGGCGGCTGTCGCGTGCATACAGACGCCGAGACGCGGGTCGTCTTCGAGCAGGTAGTGGGCTGGCAGGCGCGGCTGCGGGAGCGGCTGGGTGTCAACTTCGCCTACCTCTCTGACGAATGGTATCTCCGCCTGGGGGAAGAGGTTCCTCCGGCGGAAGCCTACGATGGGCTTGATCTGACAGAGAATGGTGTAGGGCTGGTGAGGCGGTTTCTGAGTTCCGGGTTTCAGGTTTCAGAGTTTCAAGTTGGACATCAGAACCTGAAACCTGAAACAATGGAACCTGTAACTTCCCTGACGCTGGTAACGGGGGTGTTGTTCGCGCCGGTGCTGCGGGAGGTAGCAGCGGAACTCACGCGGCTAACTCGAATCGTGGTGGACGTGGTAGTGGTGTCCAATGCGTTCTTCGGCCAGACGGTGACGGTGGCGGGGCTGCTGACCGGGCGGGACGTGGTGGCGCAGTTGCGGGAGCGGGACCTGGGCGACGTAGTGGCGCTCCCCCCGGCGATGTTCGGCGGGCCGGAGGGCCAATCGCTGGACGAGATGTGGCCGCAGGAGGTGGGGGAGGCGCTGGGGCGGGAGGTGGTGGTGGGGAGGTCACAGTGAAAGCGCAGGAGCATCCGTTGCGCATCATCAACAGCGTTGCCCCCATACGCATCTGCGACAATGGGGGCTGGACGGATACCTGGTTCGCCGAGTATGGTAGAATCTTCAACATCGGCGTCTACCCCTACGCCGAGGTGCAGATTGAGGTCTACCCATACAGCGGTCGGGAAGAGCGCGTTATCATCTACGCCGAAAACTACGGCGAGCGGTACGTGCGGCATCTCGGAGGGCCGGGCTGGGATCGCCACCCGCTGCTGGAGGCTGCCATCGAGCGCATGGCCGTGCCCGATGACGTCGCCTTTCAGGTTACCATCTACTCCGAAGCGCCTGCGGGTGCTTCTACCGGCACCTCGGCCGCCGTCACCGTCGCTCTCATCGGTGGGCTGGATTGCCTCACACCCGGGCGTCTGACCCCGCACGAAGTCGCCTACGTGGCCCAGTCCGTCGAAGTGGACTTACTCAAACAACAGTGTGGTATCCAAGACCAACTCTGTGCCGCTTATGGCGGCATCAACTACATTGAGATGTTTCAGTATCCCTATGCCACGGTGTCGCAAATTCGGGTGCCGAACTCCATCTGGTGGGAACTGGAGCGACGGTTAGTCCTGATTTACCTGGGCAAATCCCATCACTCGTCCCAGGTGCACGAAAGGGTGATTCGCCACCTGGAGGACGCCGGGCCGACGGCCAGACAACTCGAGGCGCTGCGGGCCACGGCCGGGCCTTCGCGGGATGCGCTGTACGCGGGCGATTTCGTCGCTTTGGGGCGGGCCATGATACAAAACACGGAAGCGCAGCGAAACCTGCATCCTGAGCTCATCAGTCCCGATGCCCAGCGCGTCATCGAAATTGCCCAGGCCCACGGTGCGTTGGGCTGGAAAGTGAACGGTGCGGGCGGTGAGGGCGGTTCGCTCACCGTTCTGTGTGGACCTTTGTCCCACGTCAAGCGGACGATGATCCGCGAAATTGAGGAGGAAAGCCCGCTCTTCCAAAACATCTCCATCTACCTCAGTCGCTTTGGTTTACGCATCTGGGAGAGTTTGCGCCCGCTCTCCCTGCCCGGACCTGCCGGAGGGAGTGAGAACACGGATGGCGGGATTAGCGGATCAGAATCCGTAAATCCTGCTAGTGGGTCAGAATCCGTAAATCCTGCTAATCCGTGTTCTAAGGAGTGATCATGGGAAAACGGTTGGTTGTCATCGGTGGGGTGGCAGCGGGGATGAGCGCGGCCGCCAAGGCGAAGCGCATAAACCGCGAAATGGAGGCCGTTGTCTACGAGAAGAGCTCGTACATCTCTTACGCGGCCTGCGGGATGCCCTACTTCATCGCGGGGGACGTCAGCGACTATCACAGTCTCCTCGCGCGCACCCCCGAGCAGATGGCAAGACAGGGCGTGGAGGTGCACGTCCGCCACGAAGTGATGGCCATTGATCCAGACTCGCGGATGGTGACCGTGCGCGATCTGGAGGGAGGGCGCGAGTTCACGCAGCGGTACGACAGGCTGGTCATCGCTACTGGCGCGCGCCCGGCGCAGCCCCCCTTGCCCGGCTCCGACCTGGAAGGGGTTTTTGTGCTGCGCTCATTGGAGGAGGGGCAGGCCCTCCGGCGCTTTCTCGTCGGGAATGGGGAGCACGGCGAGCACGGGCCGCAGCGGGCGCTCGTCCTCGGCGGTGGCTACGTCGGCGTGGAGATGGCCGAAACCTTCCGGCGGTTGGGGCTGGAGGTCAAGATG
>Ga0209121_10002361_pt1 | contig 19275 bp, 19 predicted proteins | sample Cruoilmetagenom3_FD_187292 | JGI IMG/M metagenome (GOLD analysis project Ga0209121, IMG submission 187292) | Oil polluted marine microbial communities from Coal Oil Point, Santa Barbara, California, USA - Sample 3 (SPAdes) (version 2) | ecosystem: Environmental > Aquatic > Marine > Oil seeps ...
TGGAAGACGAACCGTTGGATTCTGTGATCTCAGATACAACGCGAACGGTGTATGGGAAATCAGTCGCAGCAGGCAGAACAGCCTGAAGCGCACGCCATGCAAGCTTACCGTGGCCGATTTCACGACGACCCGTGAAACCGAAACGACCAACTTCACCAACCGAATAGGGCGGGAAGTTGTAGTGCAGCATGAAGTTCGACTTATACATGCCAGACAGGCTGTCGATCATCTGCTCGTCGTCGCCAGTACCAAGCGTCGTAACTACGAGGCCCTGAGTTTCGCCGCGTGTGAACAAGGCAGAACCGTGGGTCCGTGGCAGGATGCCAGTTTCGGATACGATGTCACGGATTTCGTCAGTCTTACGACCGTCGATACGCTTACCAGTCTTAACAACGTCACCGCGCAGGATGGAGGCTTCGAGGCCTTTCATCGCAGAGCCGAGGTTGGAGTCAGCAAGCTGATCCTCTGTCAAAGCAGCCATGATAACATCGCGTGCTTCCGAAACCGCAGCAGTACGTTCTTGCTTGTCGGACAAAGCAAACGCTTTGCGCATCTGCTTTTCGCCAGCCTTGGCAACAGCCTTAGACAGGTCAGAGTAGTCAGGTGCGGAGAAGTCGAACGGAGCTTTTGCCGCATCTTCAGCCAAGTCGATGATCAGGTCGATAACCGGCTGGATCTGCTCGTGCGCAAATTCAACAGCGCCGAGCATTTCGTCCTCAGAGAGTTCGTATGCTTCGGATTCAACCATCATCACGGCGTCTTTGGTGCCTGCAACAACAAGGTCCAAACGCTGTTCTGGGTTTTCACGCAGCTTGTGCATGTCGTCCATTTCAGGGTTCAGGATGTAATCGCCATCTTCATAACCAACGCGGCAAGCTGCGATTGGGCCCATGAACGGAGCGCCAGAGATAGTCAGCGCAGCGGATGCCGCGATCATTGCAACCATGTCTGGGTCATTGACGAGGTCGTGGGACAGAACGGTACAGATAACCAATACTTCGTTCTTGAAACCTTCAACGAACAGCGGGCGGATTGGACGGTCGATAAGACGGCTTGTTAGCGTCTCTTTCTCAGTCGGGCGCGCTTCACGTTTGAAGAAACCACCTGGAACTTTACCGGCGGCGTAATATTTTTCACCGTAGTGAACTGTCAGCGGGAAGAAATCTTGACCCGGCTTTTGCTTCTTTGCGAACGTGACGTTCGCCATAACAGTTGTCTCGCCGTATGTGGCGATGACGGTGCCGTCTGCCTGACGCGCAACCTTACCTGTTTCCAGTGTCAGCGTTTCTTCGCCCCACTGGATGGATTTTTTAACTTCTGTAAACATTATCGTTTCCTATTTGAGGGCACCCTTGGGCGTTCCCAAGTCCCTCGTATCATTGGTGACCCCATTGCCACCGACCCCTGTATCCTTTTGCGCGCGCCGGAGTCATATGCGCGCGTCTCAGATATTGGGCGTTTATAGGGGTTTTGCCTGTTTGGGAAGCTTTGTGTTTTAAGGGTGCGATGCGGCCACCACCAAGGGGTGATGGCCCCGTCAATCTGGCAGCCTGCCTGTCGCTAAAGCCGGAACAGCGCCTTCAGGATGGCGTAGATGATGCCCGCGCAAACCAGATAGGTGATGTAGGCCAATGGGCTGTCGACATCGATATACATCTGCATTGCTGGCTCAAGGATCGCGTAAATCACGGCAAGCCCGGCAAAAAGCCCCCCGACCAGGGAGATGATGAACACGATGAACTTGGCGAAGAGTGATCCGCCGGACGATTGGCGCCGCTTGTTGCCGGACCCGATGACAACGTCATCGCCGCCGCTGTTCACAACGATCACGTTCGATCCTTGATCCTTTTTGCGCTTGCGGCGGCTGTTGATGAATGTGGCAACAAGAACGCCGATGACAATTGGAATGATGGCCTCGATAGGCATGGAAAAAACTCCTTTAGAAGACCCAGGCGATCAGCACCCAGATGAGTAAAAAAAAGACAAAGAACGCGGGCAAGACGAACTGAATTTCGCCGACCAAACCGTCGCCCGCTGCCACCATCATCACGACAATGACAACCAGCGTGGCGACAAAAGCGAACAGAGCAGATTCACGCAGGCCAAGGCCGGGATTGACGATGTTGGCCACGGCTGGCGCGATGACAAGGACGAGGACCAACGCTAGAACGACAACCGTGGCCGCGATAATTAAGAACAAGCGTGTCGTTGATTTGCGTTCCTCAAGATCGGGATCAATTGGCATGGCCTATCCTTTCGTGTGATGTTCGACGAGCTCGCGGATGCGGTGCGGATTTGGCATCCCCCAGACGTCAATCTCGGCCACGTCACCGGCGCTGTAGAATTGAACAGAGGCGATGCCGAGGATGCGGTCAGAGAAGCTCTGGTTCATCCGCATGGCCCGCACCGAATTCAGCCCAATTTCGGTGCGTGACTTGGCCAAAAGCCCGCGTTCATAGACCACCTCATCGTCGGTGATCATTAGGCGATGCACCTTTGAAGCGGCGTAGAGGTAAAGCCAAACAGGGATGCAGAGTGCTGCGACAAGCAACAAAAGCTCCGGCATTTGCATGGATAGCGCACCGGCCACGACAAAGGCAGCAACACAGGCCGTAAAGACCATGGGGTTATTGCGAAATATCGGTGGTGTGGCGTCGTATCTGATTGTGTTCATGGCGTTCTCCCATCCGTCGTTGATGACTGAAATGGTAGGCCGATGGGCTGTGCTGTCAATTCCGCATAGCGTCGCACTGAGTCGGTAAGATCATGGAAATATGGGGGGAGTTTTGGGACTGCGCCCGATTGGTGCCCGTGGATCAGGCCAAAGGATCAGTCTGCCAGAGGCGCACCTTGATGCCGCCGTGGTTGACGATGGGTCCAGCGGGTCGGAACGGCAGTTTGGTCGCCTTGGCAAGGCTGGGTTCGGTCGTGACTATCGCAACGCGCCAGCCCTTGAATTCGGCCTTCAGGCGTTCGCCAAAGGACGCATATAGCCCGAAGAGTGGTTTTTTGTTGCCGATGCGCCCACCATACGGGGGGTTGGCGATGACAAGGCCCTTATCTTCGCAGGGCGGGGTGATTTCGGAGATTGGTTTGACGGAGAAATCGGAAATATCGCTTACGCCTGCACGCTCGGCGTTGGCGCGGCTCATGGTGATTGCGCCTGTGTCGCGGTCGGACCCGTACACGTTGAAAGCCGCGGCGCGTTGCGGGCTGCGCATGGCGTTGAGTGCATCTACATCGAATTGGGGGAGTGATTGAAACGCAAATGATCGCGCGCGGCCGCTGTCAAAGCGACGGGCGATTTCAGCGGCTTCAATCGGAAACGTGCCAGAGCCACACATCGGGTCATACAGCGGCTCTTTGCCGGAAAAGCCTGCATCGCGCAGGAACAGAGAGGCCATTGTCTCACGCATGGGGGCTTTGTTCACAGCCTCTTTGTAGCCGCGTTTGTGCAGGGCTTCGCCAGAGGTATCCAGCGAGAACGTCACTACATCATGGTCGATCCGCACGCGAATGTTGTAGTCGGGTTCAATCTCGCCGGATGCAATGATGTAGCCGCAAAGCGAAAGCGCTTTTTCCACGCGCTCTTTTGCTGCCCCTGCATGGTAGATTTTAGACTTATGGCATGTCGCTTCGACCTTGATTTCGGCACCGTGTGGCAGGACTTCAGCCCAGTCGAATTCTTTGGCGTTCAATTCAAGTTGCGACAGGTAGAGAGCACGGAATTCACCGATGCGGGCTAGCACACGATTTGCACCGCGCAGTTGCAAATTGGCGCGCCAGACTTCGGGCCATTCACCGCGCAGCGTAACGCCGCCTGCAATCACTGATGTGACTTTGAAGCCCTTTTCGCGAGCTTCCGTTGCGAGCAGGTCTTGCAGGCCGGGTGCGGTGATTAAGAAAATGTCCATAGGAGAGGGTTATCCTGCGTGTGGGCAAAACAAAACCGCCCGAGCATGGCTGGGGCGGTTCTGAGAACTTGATCGGGGGTGCGCAACGCGAATTTGACCAGCAAATTCTCTGCCTGCGCACTCCGCCAATTCTTCGAATTGTCGGTTTAGCGACGGATGCCGAGACGTTTGATCAGGTCCTGGTAACGGGCCTCATCTTTGCCTTTGGTGTAATCCAGAAGCTTACGACGCAGAGCAACCATTTTCAAAAGGCCACGGCGACCGTGGTTGTCTTTCTTGTGGGTTTTGAAGTGCTCTGTGAGTGTCGTGATGCGGGATGTAAGGATAGCAACCTGTACTTCCGGCGAACCTGTGTCGCCTTCTTTGGTTGCGAATTCTTTCATCAAGCGTGCTTTTTCTTCAGCAGTAATCGACATCGGGGTCTCCTTGGTTAAAGGGTGAATGGCACAAGCCGGGATGTCGTCCAGCAGGGCCCGTGGAGGGTGAATACCCAAGGTAACAATGGGTAATAAGCGGGCATATAGGAAGATTCCCCCGTTTAAGCAAAGGAAAAATACACATCGCCTCAGTGGAGCATGTTTAGGAGGCGATAAGCTGGACGGAATTGATATCGAATGATGTCACGCCATAGAGCGAAGCCACTGGCGCGCCGTTTGCTAACAGCATTGTTCCATTTGATGTGGTTTGCGTGGTTAATTCGGGTGGAGCGCCCTCGAAATTTAGAACCAAAACATCATCGTCGGAGTAATCCATGATGGAAACCAGCCCGCTGTCGACCTCAAATCGGTCACTGTCCGCGCCGCCTGACATGACATCACCGTCGTTTCCAATCAACGTGTCGCGCCCCGCGCTGCCGTTGAGGTAATCCTTTTCGGCGACGTCTTCGCCAGACGCGCCATCGATCACATCATCGCCTTCGCTACCTTGTAAGTTGTCATTCCCCGCGCCGCCGATCAGCGTGTCATCGCCGTGACCGCCCAGTAGCGTGTCATCGCCTGCGCCGCCATCAAGGGCATCTGCGCCGTCACCCGCGATAAGAGAATCGTTACCGGCGCCGCCTGTCATGTCGTCATCGCCGATATACCCATAAACGAGATCATCCCCGTCATCGCCGGCGACGGTGTCGTTGCCCGCACCGCCGTGAATATGGTCATCCCCGTCATTGCCCTGCAACGTGTCATCACCGTCACGGCCATCAAGATAGTCACCGCCATCCTGCCCTGCCGCGAAGTCCGCACCGTCGTCGCCAAAAAATTCGTCATACCCGTCGGTCGTTTCGGCGACGATACCGTCAGCTGGCCCCGTGAGGTTTGAGTTGGATGCTGCGATGTCCAACAGATCCGTGCCCTGAAGGCTTTCATCGGTGGCGGTATCTGGTTCGGGACTGTCCGGTTGTTCAGCCTCAGTCGGAAGGCCAACAAATGCGGTTCCAGCGAGAGCGACGCCGAGGAGACCCAGGATTGCAAACATATCAAAAGACCTTCTTGTTGAAGCGACAGACGCTAACGGACGCACCAATAGTAAACGATTCACGGCATGCCTTAGGACTTGGATACACGCCAAGCCCAACAAAATCTTTAAAACAAAAGCTAATTGGTTAACGCGCCGTCGCGCTACGGTGCTTTCCAAGGTTCGGGTTTCTGGGTGTAAGCGATATAAAGCGGGTGTTTGGGGTGACCCGCCTTGGTCAATCCTAAATGCATGAGGTCCGCTTTGGTTTGGCGCAGAAGCGTTGTGACTTCGGCCCCGCGCAAAAGGTGTTCACCATGCGTACCCCACGCGCAAATCGTAACGTTCGCCCAAGCCGCGCCTTCGCGGATTGTGTCATCGTTTGCGTCGCCAATGGGGTCTGCAGCGGCACGCATGTTGCGTGGGTCCGTGTCGCGCCACGCAAAGATGTTTGTCACGCGGAACCCGCCATGTCCCAAAGCACGCGCACGGCGTTCGCAGCGCTCAACTGTCGGGTCATTTTGCACTTCGGTCGCTGTGGACGGATTAAGCATCACGAAATGCACCTTGCTCCCCGAATCGTCCCAAACCCGTGTCAGGGAATACCGATATCGTTCACAGTCTGAATAAATGGCCGTTGAGGGGGCGTCGCCCTTGGTATGTGTGCGTGTGATCATGGTGGAGTTATGCCGATCTCGTGCAGATTGTGCTAGAGTAGAGCCAGACCGAAAGGAGCCTTCACGCACTTTGGCGGCAGGGTTGAGCACAACTATGCGATCATGAAGAGCGCTGACATGCTTGTGAGGCTTGTTAGCGCACGAAAACCCGTGTCGGGTGGAGTTCCCCTGATTTGAAGACGCCAACGGCGATCGCTTGGCCATCATGTTCGGCCCAACATTCATCACCATATTCAACGTCGCCCATAACAAGTGCGGGGTTGCCGTTGCGCAGTTTGGTGATGCTGGATTCAGGGCAATGAACGCGCGCAAGCTCATCAAGGCCAGCTTCAAGGGGGAGGATCAGGTGATCAAGCGCTTCGGTTTTGGCGTGGTCATTGAGTTGTTCGAGTGTGACGCCGTCTTTGGCATCAAACGGGCCGGACCAGATACGGCGCAATTCGCGCACGTGGCCGTGACATCCCAAGGCTTCGCCCAAGTCCCGTGCGATGGAACGGACGTAACCGCCTTTGCCACACGTCATTTCAAGCGTGACGTGGTCTTGATCTGGGCGGTCGATGAGAAGCAGTTCTTCGACCCAGAGTGGGCGGGCGGCTATTTCGAAGTCTTCACCGTCACGCGCGCGTTTGTAGGCGCGTTGGCCGTCGATCTTAACGGCTGAAAACAGCGGCGGGACTTGCATGATGTCCCCAACGAACTGACCAAGCTGCGCTTTGATTTCATCATCTGTCGGGCGTTTGTCGGACTCACTAGTGACTTCGCCTTCGGCGTCATCGGTGTTGGTTTTCTGCCCAAGGCGCACGGTGAAGGTGTACGCCTTCAAAGCGTCGGTGATGTAGGGAACAGTCTTTGTTGCCTCGCCCAAGGCCACGGCCAAAACGCCGGTTGCCTCGGGGTCGAGCGTGCCAGCGTGGCCCGCTTTTTTGGCATCAAGCGCCCATTTGACTTTGTTCACGACAGATGTGGAGGTGATTCCCGCAGGTTTATCCACCACAAGCCACCCGTGCAGGTCGCGTCCTTTGCGTTTGCGTGCCATGAAAAAAACTCCGGTTTGGTCAAGCGCGGGGCGTAGTCTGCCTACCAGTTGGGGTCAAGCACGCCAATGATTGGACCCATCTGCCAGCCGAAATCGGAGCGGCCCAGTTGGGGGGCGTGAAGGCGGCTAACCTTGCCATCAAAATAGAGCGCGTTGGGTACGCCAATGTGGTCGCGAAACAGGGTGGCGAAGTCGTGGAAGTTGACCGGCTCGTTCGAGATCGCAAAGTACGCGCGGCTGCCATCGGCGTTGGTGCCAACCCCGTTGCGGATATATTTGGATGTGCCGTTCGGGATGAAACGCGGGTGCAATGCGCCGTCTATCACAAGCATCGGGCCGGATTGGGTGGCGTCGGCACAAAGTGGTTTGCGCGCGAGGTAATCCAAGGTTTCAAAAACCTGAAACGTCTCGCCGCTACAAAAGATGCCATTGGGTAGAAGGCCAAAGTTTCCGGGACCGTCGGTGGAAATAACACGCATTTCTTCAATGAAGTTCTCAACGTATTGGCCCACTGGTGCGCGGTCCTCGTGGTACATGCCAGCATTCATCGCGAACAACAGCTGCCCGCCCGTATGGGTTTCTACTGCGCTGAAGCTGCCAAGAATGTTATCGTCGTCATCGCGCAAGTACAGCTGCAAGTTTTCTTCAACTGCGACGTCGCAAACGGTGTAGGACGCGCCTAGGTGGTCGATGTTTTCACAAGTGACAGCGGCCGCAGGAGAGGCCAGCAGCACGAATGCGGCCAGCCAACGCATTATTCTTCCTCGTCGGAATCGGGTGCGGCGACGTCCTTGGCGACGCGGTCTTCAGCGAACATGGCGCGGGTGGCGTCCATGCGGTCATACATATCGTCGATGCGAAACCGCAGGTCCGGTGTCACCTTGAGCTTCACGTCCTTGGAAATGAGGTGCCGCAGCTCACCCTTATTACGTGCCAAAGCCGCAATCGCGAGATCCGCGTCTTTGCCGCCAAGGGGCAGCACGAAGCAGGTCGCGATTGAAAGATCTGGTGTCATGCGCACTTCGCCCACTGTGATGGACATACGTTGCAGGTCGGGATCATGGACCTCGCCGCGCTGCAAAAGTTGCGACATCGTGCGACGGATCAATTCACCAACGCGCAATTGCCGCGTTGATGGACCGTCTTTGCCTTGAAAACTGTTCTTTGCCATTCTGCCCATGTAAGGGGTGTGGAACGGCTTGCCAAGCACGCCAACGCCAATGTGACGGCCAAAGTGAAAGAAGGATACGACATGACGGATTTGCCAGGGATTGTGGTGACAGGTGGATCTGGCCGTATGGGGCAGATGTTGATCAATGCTGTTCAGGCGTCCGAGCGATGTAAGCTGGTTGGTGTTTTAGAACGGGCTGGTCATGATTGGGTCGGTCAGGATGTCGGTGTTGCGATGGGTGGCGCCGCGATTGGTGTCACCGTGAGTGATGATCCGGTTGAGACATTTGCAAAAGCCCAAGCGATTATTGATTTTACAGCGCCAGCAGCGACGGTTGCCTTTTCAGAACTGGCGGCCCAAGCGCGTGCGGTGCATGTGATTGGCACGACGGGGCTGACGGAAGATGACATCGCGCATTTGGACGCGGCTGCGCGTCACGCGGTGATTGTGCGGGCGGGGAATATGTCGCTTGGTGTTAACCTGCTGGCAAAGCTCACGAAGAAAGTCGCGGCAGCGCTTGATGAGGATTTCGACATCGAGATCATCGAGGCGCACCATCATCACAAAGTAGACGCGCCGTCTGGTACCGCTTTGATGCTGGGCGAAGCAGCTGCCGAAGGGCGCGGTGTTTCCTTAAAGGATGTAAGTGATTCTGGTCGTGACGGGATAACAGGCGCGCGTCAGCGTGGTGATATCGGATTTAGTGCCATACGTGGCGGAGATATCGTCGGTGAACACGATGTGCTGTTTGCGGCGGCTGGGGAACGTATCAAGCTGACCCACATTGCCACGGATCGCGCGATTTTTGCCCGTGGGGCGCTGAAAGCCGCGCTTTGGGGGCAAGACAAAAAGCCCGGCAGTTATGATATGTTTGATGTGCTTGGTCTGAACGACTGAAGCTACGAGAGAGAATTCGACCGTCGAATTAGAAATCGACGGCGATTCCTTTTTTCTCCCAATCGCCAAAGCGAACGGGCTCAGGTCCGTCACGGCCGCCGAGTTCTGCAGGGAGATCTGCTGACTTGCCTTTTTCACGGCGTTCTTCGGCCTCTGCGAGGGCACGTTTTGCGGCATCAGGCATGTCTTTGTGCGGATCACTCATGTCGGCTCCTTGCGGCGGTTTGTTGTGTGATATACCCCGCAGCGATCAATAGCCAAGGATAACAAATGTCGCAGCAACAGGGCCTCGGGCCACGCAGGGCCGCACTTTACATGCTCGATCAGGTCACCGGAGAGGGCAAATTGCTCCCCGAGTTGATTGGGGAAGGGGCATTGCAGCACCTTTCGCCAGAAGATCGCGCCCGCGCCCAGCGCCTTGCGACTGAAACGTTGCGCGGCTTGGCGCGTGCAGACCGGATGCTTGCGCGGTTTTTGCAAAAGCCCCCGCCGTTACAGGTTCGTAACGTGCTGCGCCTTTGCACGGTTGAGCTTGCGGGCGGTGAAGCGGCGCATGGTGTTGTGAACGCCGGCGTTGAGATGGTTGCGCGCAACAAACGCACATCGTCCATGAAGGGGCTGGTGAATGCGGTTTTGCGCAAGGTTGCCGCTGAAGGGCCTGAGGGTTGGGCGAAGCTTGCACTGCCACGCATGCCCGGTTGGTTGCGCAGCCCGCTGAAAGACGCCTATGGCCCCGAAGTTGTCGCTGCGATTGAGGCGGCGCAATTTGCAGGTGCGCCGCTGGATATTACCGTCAAAGGTGATGTGAAGGCCGCGAACGAGACGCTGAAAGGCGAGATTTTGCCGACAGGGTCCATTCGTTTGCGTGATGCGGGCCAAGTGTCCGCTTTGCCCGGATTTGAAGAAGGCGACTGGTGGGTGCAAGACGCCGCCGCTGCGATACCAGTTATGGTTCTCGACCCGCAAAAGGGTGAGAAAATCCTCGACCTTTGTGCCGCGCCGGGTGGTAAAACGATGCAATTGGCCGCTGCGGGTGCAGATGTTACTGCTGTGGATGCGTCTGAGGGGCGCATGATCCGCGTTGGTGAGAACCTCAAACGTACTGGGTTGAGCGCGAAGAGCGTTAAATCAGATGCGTTTGCATTCACTGAAGGTGGGTTTGATGCTGTATTGTTGGACGCGCCGTGTTCTGCGACAGGAACGATCCGCCGTCACCCTGATTTGCCTTACGCCAAGGATGGGTCCGAATTCGGGATGCTGATCGACCAACAGGCACGGATGATTGATCATGCATTGAGCCTTGTGAAACCGGGCGGGCGTTTGGTGTTTTGCACCTGTTCCTTGCTGCCGGACGAAGGCGAAGTTCAGGTTGAAGAAGCGCTTGAGCGTCACAAAGGACTGACTGTAGAATCGGCCGCGTTTGAGCGGACGGGCATTGATGCAGCATGGCGCACTGAGGACGGCGGGCTTCGTCTGCGGCCAGATTACTGGGCCGACAAAGGCGGGATGGACGGATTTTACATCGCGCAATTGCGAAAGCCCCAGTGACTTAGAGCGCGACCCAACGTATAAGTCCTTAACGCAAAGATGCTGAATAGCACGGGCGAGAGGCGAGACGACGTGGTCGACACAACTGACACCTATTCAAGACGCGTGCGTCTTATGAACCGGCTGCATGCACGCCGCGCTGCGCGTTCGCGCCCTGCGACCGGCTTTCAATCCAATCCTGAACCCAAGATGATTGGCCATTATGCACGTGGTCGACAGCTTCTTGCCGGTAATTTCCTGTTCTCGGGTCATCTGATCGAAGCCCCAGGTGTGAGCATTTGGGAGGCGGCTGAACGGGTCGATACATCGACCAATACAGCACACGGGTTTGAGTGGCTTGATGATCTGGCGGCGGTCGGTGACGTGAAGGCGCGCCAGTTGGCACAAAGTTGGATGGTTGATTGGATTGGACGGTACGGCCACGGGCGTGGAGCGGGGTGGACGCCGGATATTACAGGGCGCCGTCTTATCCGGTGGATCGCGCATGGATTCTTTCTGTTGCGCGGTGCGGATAAAGAGGTTTCCGAAGCGTATTTTCGGTCCGCAGCACAGCAGGCGATCTTTCTTTCGCGGCGCTGGCATGTCTCCCGCACTGGGCTGCCAAGGTTTGAAGCGTTGGCGGGCATGATTTACGCAGGGTTGTCACTGCAAGGTATGGAAGACCGCGTAGAACCAGCGATCGCGGTGTTGAAACGTGATTGCAAAAGCCAGATCGGGTCCGATGGCGGTATTCCATCACGTAATCCCGAAGAGCTGCTGCAAATTCTCACCCTATTTACGTGGGTTGATTCAGCTTTGAGAGGGGCCGAGCGTGAAGTTCCACAATCGCTAAGCGCTGCAATGGCGCGGATTGCGCCTGCATTGCGGGCGATGCGCCATTCCGACGGTGGGTTGGCAAGGTTTCATGGTGGTGGGCGTGGGCTGGATGGCTGGCTTGATCAGGCGTTGGCGTCTGTTGGCACGATGGAGCAACCGGATAACGGGTTGCATATGGGTTACGGGCGACTGCACGCAGGACGCACAAGTTTGATCGCCGATGTCGCTGCCCCCCCGGGTGGTGCGGCGGACGCTGAAGCGCATGCATCGACACTCGCGTTTGAGCTTACATCGGGTCGGCGTCCGTTAATTGTGAATTGCGGGTCAGGCAGTAGTTTTGGCCCTGAATGGCGTCGCGCAGGGCGTGCCACGCCTAGTCATTCGACACTTTCGATTGAAGGGGTGTCCTCGTCACGAATTGTGATTGGAAAAGACGGAATAGAACGATTGCGCGTTGGTCCCAAAGATGTGCAATCCGAAATAACCGGACTTGGGGATGGTAGTCGCCTCGCAATGGCGCATGACGGGTATCGCCTGTCGCACGGGCTAACCCATGTGCGCACGCTCGACCTCAGTCAGGACGGGCGCGCATTAGTAGGTGAAGACCTGTTGACGATCCTCGATCAAAAGGACGAACCAAGGTTTGATCGGGCTTTGGATGGCGAGAACTTGCAAGGCATCCCTTGGTCCGTGCGGTTTCATCTGCATCCTGAAGTCGAAGCCGAAATTGATTTGGGTGGTGCTGCCGTTTCGTTGACGCAGAAGTCGGGCGAAATTTGGGTGTTTCGCCATGATGTAGCCGGTGAATTGCACCTTGAGCCGTCAGTTTATCTAGAAAATGGCCGCCTGCGCCCTCGTGCCACGCAACAGGTGGTTTTATCCGGACGCGCAATGACATATGCGACCCGCATCCGCTGGTCCTTGTCAAAGGCGCAAGACACGCCAACTGCGTTGCGCGACCTACGAGAGACTGGTTCGGAACTGGATGTTTGATTTGCCTGAGGGGGCCCACATGACTGACCTTCACCCTATTTCCCGTGCATTACTGTCTGTTTCTGACAAGGTTGGACTGATTGAGTTGGGAAAGGCGCTTGCTGCGCGCGGTGTTGAACTGCTCTCGACTGGTGGCAGCGCCAAGGCCCTGCGCGATGCCGGACTTGATGTGCGCGACGTTGCCGATGTGACAGGTTTCCCTGAGATGATGGACGGGCGCGTTAAGACGCTTCACCCTGGTGTGCACGGCGGCCTTTTGGCGCTGCGCGATAACGATGAACACGTCGCCGCGATGGAAGAGCACAACATCGGCGCGATCGACCTGTTGGTTGTGAACCTTTATCCGTTCGAAGCAGCTTTGGCGCGTGGTGCCGAGTATGATGAGATGATTGAAAACATTGACATCGGTGGCCCTGCGATGATCCGCGCGGCTGCCAAGAACCATTCCTTTGTGAACGTGGTTGTGGATGTCGAAGATTACGATGCACTGCTGGCTGAACTGGATGCCAACGATGGCGCGACGTCCTTTGCGTTCCGCCAAACGCTTGCGCAAACCGCTTATGCCCGCACGGCTGCTTATGATGCGGCTGTCAGCACGTGGATGGCTGGCGCGATCGGAAATGAAGCGCCGCGCCGTAAGGCGGTCGCGGGTACACTGGCGCAAACATTGCGTTACGGCGAGAACCCGCACCAAGCGGCAGCGTTTTATACGGATGGTTCTAACCGAGCGGGCGTTGCTACGGCGACCCAACATCAGGGTAAAGAGCTGTCCTATAACAACATCAACGACACCGATGCGGCGTTCGAACTGGTGAGCGAATTTAGCGCGGCTGATGGGCCTGCTGTCGCGATCATCAAGCACGCGAACCCATGTGGCGTTGCCAAAGGTGCGACACTGGTCGAAGCCTATCAGAAGGCGTTCGAATGTGATCAGACGTCCGCGTTCGGCGGTATCATCGCGTTGAATGGTGAGTTGGATGCGCAGACTGCTGAGGCGATCACGGGTATTTTCACCGAAGTCGTCATTGCGCCGTCGGTGACGGACGAAGCCAAGGCAATGTTCGCTGCGAAGAAAAATCTGCGTTTGCTGACAACAGGTGGTTTGGCCGATCCGATGGCGGTTGCAGAGACCATTCGCCAAGTGTCTGGCGGGTATCTGATGCAGAACAAGGATAACGGACATATTGCGGCGGCTGACCTGAAGGTTGTCACCAAGGTTGCGCCGACAGACGAACAACTTGTCGATCTGTTGTTCGCTTGGAAAGTGGCCAAGCACGTTAAATCCAACGCGATTGTCTACGTTAAAGACGGCGCAACGGTTGGCGTTGGCGCTGGGCAGATGTCGCGTCTTGATTCTGCTTTGATTGCTGCGACCAAGGCGCAACGTATGGCAGATGCGCTTGGCTTGCCTGAAAGTCTTGCCAAAGGTGCGGCTGTGGCGTCCGATGCGTTCTTCCCGTTTGCGGATGGTTTGCTTGAAGCGGCGGCTGCGGGCGCGTCTTGCGTGATCCAGCCTGGTGGGTCTATGAGGGATGACGAAGTGATTGCGGCCGCTGATGAGGCAGGACTTGCAATGGTGTTTACGGGTATGCGCCATTTTCGGCACTAACAATTCGTTGAAAGGGCCACTTTGATGCGGCTGACATTCTGGACAGGATTTTGGATTTTCTTGCTTGATCAAGCGACGAAATATGTCGTGCTTTATCTGGTGAACCTTCCGGCCCAACCCAACCAATCCTATGATGTCTTCGCACCATTCCTAACGTTGCGCATGGCGTGGAACCGTGGCGTGAATTTCGGGCTGTTCGCTGATTTTGACATGCGTTGGGTGCTCATCGGGGTTGCTTTGGTGATTTCCGGTTTTGTGATTTGGTGGATTTATCGCGAAAAGAACATTGGGCGCTGGGCTTATATCAGTGCGGGTCTTTTGGTTGGCGGTGCGCTGGGTAATGTGGTTGATCGTGCCATTCATGGCGCAGTTGCGGACTTCATTAATATGTCCTGCTGTGGAATTAATAACCCTTATGCGTTCAATATCGCCGACATTTCGATCTTTGCTGGTGCTATCGGGCTTGTTTTGTTCACCGATGGCGGCGACAAAAAGAAGACTGCGTGACGCGCGGCTAGGTTTGCGCTAAAACGCAGTAGGGAAGACGTGAGGGTAGAATGAAACTGATTTTTTGTTTCGGAATGATTGCGATGCTGACCGCCTGTGCGGGTGGCGATCGTGGCTTGCGCGACCTGCGTGCCAATGGTGGTGGACCTGATGAATTCCGCGTGTTGCCGATGCAGCAGCTGACTTTGCCTGCCGACGTTTCAAACCTGCCGACACCGACGCCGGGTGGTGCAAATCTTACGGACCCACGCCCGAATGCCGATGCTGTTGCAGTTCTCGGCGGTAACCCTAACGCACTGGTTCCGAACGGTATTCCGGCGCGCGACGGTGCTTTGGTAACGGCTGCGGGCCGCAATGGTGTCGATCCTGCCATCCGTCAAACGCTTGCATCTGAGGATGCGGCATTCCGCAACCGTCAGACCCGGTTTGGATTTTTACGTGGACGTGACCGCTATTTCAGTGCCTATGCACGCCAAGCGCTCGACGCTTACAGCGAGCTCCAGCGGTTCCGTGATGCAGGCATCGCGACACCATCTGCGCCACCACAATAGCTAACAACTGCCTCACATCCGCGTATGGCCCCTTGAAGCTCGCCCAACGTGGCGTAGGTTCTCATTAGATATTTGCGGAGTATATTGATGCGCCTTTTAGCTGCGGCCCTTGCCGTGTTTGCCACAACGACCCTCGCCGAAGAGGTCACGACCTATCAGCTCGACAATGGGATGGATGTTGTGGTCATCGAAGACCACCGTGCGCCGGTTGTAGTGCATATGCTTTGGTATCGGGCTGGGTCTGCGGATGAACCTGTGGGCAGTTCCGGTGTGGCGCATTATCTTGAACATCTTCTGTTCAAGGCGACTGAGAACGTTGAATCCGGCGAGTTCCAACGCATTGTCGCTGAGAATGGCGGCTCTGATAACGCGTTCACTAGTTATGATTATACCGGCTACTTCCAGCGTGTCGCGGCAGACCGCCTGCCGCTTATGATGCAATATGAGGCCGACCGGATGAACAATCTGGTGCTGACCGAGGAAGACATCGTGACCGAACGTGGTGTGATTCTGGAAGAGCGCAATCAGCGGACAGAAAACTCCCCCGGTGCATTGGCGCGCGAACAAATGCGTGCGGCGCAGTTTTTGAACCATCGCTACGGCGTTCCCATCATTGGTTGGAAACATGAGATGGAAACGCTGGATATGGAGGACGCGCTGTCGTTCTACGACATCTACTATTCCCCCAATAACGCGATCCTTGTGGTGGCGGGTGACGTGCAGCCCGATGAGGTGTTGGCGCTGGCGCAAGAGCATTACGGCCCGCTTCCGGTTGAGACGAACTTGCCCGAGCGGTTCCGCACGCAAGAGCCGCCACAAACCGCAGAGCGCCGCCTGATTTTTGAAGACCCGCGCGTTGCACAGCCGTACATCAGCCGTAGCTACATTGCGCCTGAGCGGAACGAGAGTGCGCAAGAAGACGCCGCAGCGTTGACCTATTTGGCGGAACTTCTGGGCGGGTCGCCGTTTACGTCGGCACTCGGGATTGCGCTTCAGTTTGATACCAACACGGCTGTTTATGCAGGGGCTTATTATGATGGGCTGAACCTTGATGATGGAACGTTCGGGATGACAGTGGTGCCCGCCGAGGGCGTGACCCTTCAAGACGCCGAAAACGCGATGGATGCGGCTGTTGCTGCATTTCTTAAGGACGGCATAGATCCCGTCCGCATGGAAGCACTGCGCACGCAGCTGAAAGCAGGTGAAATTTATGCCCGCGATAATGTAGGCGGTTTGGCGCGTCGGTACGGTGCTGCGCTAACGTCCGGCCTTACGGTGGAAGACGTGCAAGCATGGCCCGATGTTCTCCAAGCGGTCACCGCCGAAGACGTACTTGCCGCCGCTGAACGTGTGCTGGATCGCGACCATTCCGTTACAGGCTGGATTGTTCCAAGCCGGGAGATTCTCCAATGATCCGATTTATTTTCGCAGCCTTTTTGATGCTTTCAGCCGCCAGCGCCCAAGCGCAAATGGAAATACAAGAAGTGACGTCCCCCGGTGGCATTGATGCATGGTTGGTGCAGGAGGACTCGATTCCGTTTGTGGCGCTTGAAATCATTATTGATGGCGGTGCTTCGTTGGACATGCCGGGCAAACGCGGCGCTACGAACTTGATGATGGCGCTTTTGGAAGAAGGATCAGGTGATTTAACAGCGCGTGAGTTCCAAGCAACGCTTGAGGGCATCGCGGCCTCATTCGGATTTAGCGCCTATGACGATTCGATCTCTATTTCTGCGACGTTCCTGACTGAAAACCGCGATGAAGCCGTCGCATTATTACGCGGAGCGTTGACCGACCCGAGCTTTGACGAAGACGCGGTTGAGCGCGTGCGTGCACAAGTGCAATCCATCCTGCGTTCGGACGCCCAAGACCCTGACAGCATTGCAAACGCGACGTTTGATGCGGCTGCGTTTGGGGATCATCCCTATGGTTCGTCGCTTGATGGCACGGCGGAAACCGTCGCGGCGCTGACCCAAGCGGACCTGTTTGAAGCGCACCGGAATGCGCTGGTGCAATCGCGTATATATGTGGGCGCAGCGGGTGATATTTCCGCAGAGGAGCTTGGCATGTTGATGGATGATTTGTTGGGCGACTTGCCAATGGAGGGGCCTGAGCTACCGTCGCGTGTGGAATTCAGCCTGACCGGTGGCATGACAGTCGTGCCCTTCGACACACCACAATCTGTCGCCTTGTTTGGGCATGCTGGGATTGAACGGGACGACGATGACTTTTTTTCCGCCTACTTGCTGAATGAAATTCTCGGTGGGCGCGGTGTCGAAAGCCGTCTTATGCATGAGGTGCGTGAAAAACGCGGACTGACCTATGGTATTTCAACCTACCTTGTCCCCAAGACCTCAAGCGAGATCTATCTGGGCACTGTGGCGTCGGCCAACGAAACGATGGCGGAAGTGGTCGATGTTGTGCGCGCTCAATGGGCGCTGATGGCGACTGAGGGCGTGAGCGCAGAGGAGCTGGAACAAGCTAAAACCTATCTGACGGGCGCCTATCCGTTGCGGTTTGATGGCAACGCCGAAATCGCGGGTATCCTTGCTTCGATGCAGTGGACCGATCTGACGCCAGAATACATTGTGAACCGCAATGATTTCGTAAACGCAGTTACGTTGGAAGATATCAACCGCGTCGCAGCCGAGTTGCTGGACCCTGAGGGTTTGCACTTCGTTGTCGTCGGCCAGCCTGATGGCTTGGAAAGCAGCGATTAACCATCAATAAGCCTGTCAGAATCGCTTAATGGCGTGCTAGTTATAGCGTTATGTCCGCACCCGACCCCAACATAGGCGATTCTCGGCCCGTCATCCGCCAGCTTGACGATGCAGCGATCAACCGTATCGCGGCGGGTGAAGTTGTGGAGCGCCCTGCGTCTGCGGTGAAAGAGCTTGTCGAAAACGCGCTTGATGCGAAGGCTACGCGGATTGAAATTTCCATCGCTGATGGTGGTAAAACGCTGATCCGCGTGACGGACAACGGGCTGGGCATGACGGCGAATGACCTGCCGCTTGCGCTGTCGCGTCATGCAACGTCCAAGATCGACGGGACCGACCTTCTCAACATTCATAGTTTCGGGTTTCGTGGAGAGGCCTTGCCGTCCCTTGGTGCGGTCGGCCGTTTGACGATCCGAAGCCGTACCGCTGACGGGGAAGGTGCAGAAGTAACCGTTGCGGGTGGTGAACATGGTGCAGTTCGCCCCGCCGCGCTTACGATTGGTACCGTCGTTGAGTTGCGCGACTTGTTTTATGCGACGCCCGCACGTTTGAAGTTTCTACGCACGGACCGCGCCGAGATGCAGGCGATTAATGATGTGATCAAACGTCTCGCGATGGCGGAGCCTTTCGTGACGTTTATTCTGACGGATGTGTCCCAAGGGAAGTCCCGTGTCACGTTTCGGGCGGATGCGGAAACCGGTGATTTGTTCGAAGGGTTGCATGCGCGTTTGCGCAGCGTTTTGGGTAAGGATTTTGCCGACAATGCCTTGCCGATTGATGTGGTACGTGAGGATGTGCATTTGACGGGGTACGCTGCGCTGCCGACCTATTCGCGCGGTTCGGCAGTGCAACAATTCCTGTATGTAAACGGCCGTCCGGTGCGCGACAAAGTCCTGATCGGCGCCTTACGCGGGGCCTATATGGACACGCTTAGTCGTGACCGCCACCCAGCTGCATGCCTGTTCATCGACCTTGATCCAACCCGCGTTGATGTGAACGTGCATCCCGCGAAATCAGAAGTGCGGTTTCGCGATCCCGGTGTTGTGCGTGGCCTTATTGTGAGCGGTTTGCGTGCGGCGTTGGCCGCTGCTGGGCATCGCGCATCAACCACCGTCGCAAGCGCGACTTTGGGGGCAATGCAGCCGGAACAAACTGCTGGGCGCGTCTATCAAATGGATCGACCGACTGGTGGCAGTGGCCCCGCGTACCGCCCGCCGGAAGGCGCGATGGGTTTTGCGGAAATGGCACCTGATATGTCTGGGCGTGTTGATGTTGTAGAAGATGCGCCACGTGCAGAAGAACGCCCGCTAGGTGCCGCGCGCGCGCAGGTGCATGAGAACTACATCATTGCGCAAACCGAGAACGGGATCGTGATCGTTGACGGACA
>Ga0209121_10002362_pt1 | contig 19264 bp, 17 predicted proteins | sample Cruoilmetagenom3_FD_187292 | JGI IMG/M metagenome (GOLD analysis project Ga0209121, IMG submission 187292) | Oil polluted marine microbial communities from Coal Oil Point, Santa Barbara, California, USA - Sample 3 (SPAdes) (version 2) | ecosystem: Environmental > Aquatic > Marine > Oil seeps ...
TTACATATTCTTGCAAGTTTTTAGCCGAGAATTTACACTGGATCGACGAATGATATTTCTCAAATGAGAAATAATAAGATTCAAGCTCGTCTAACCGCTTATAAATAATATCTTTTTTATTTTTTTTACAGTCATCTTCTATATCCCACTCTCGTCTTAATTTTAACCGATTGTTCTGTAGGTAATTGGTAAATAATCCTCCTAATAATGCTGATACCAAAGCGATCGCAGTGGTAATTATCTTATCCCAATACATTTTTCCTCCCGTAGATTAGTTTACACTATCGTTGATCTATATCAGGTATTCCCCACTCCCGATCTTGCATCTCACTATCATAATCAAGCAGCATTTTTAGAAACCTCAATGCCAATTCAGGATCACCTTCGTATTCCAAACCTCTAAACAAAGATAATGCCTCTTCCTCCTTTTAATTGTGAATGTCCGACAGACTTACAAGAAAAGTCATATCGGGGATGAAGTAAGAAATAGGTTTGCCAAAAACTATGGCAAGCTGAACAAGCTTCAAAATTCTAATTTCAATTTTTCCATTCTCAAAATCAGAAATAGTTGCATGATGTAAAAGGGATAATCCAGAATGTTGATTACATTATATATCTTTTTCCTATTGATATTTTTAAGACATCCCCCATATACCCAACTTTCACCTGCCTAAACTGTAAACTGTGCAAGCGAAATGCTTAAAAGGTTGTCCCGGTACGCCCTCAGGGCAGTTCGAACCTCCGACAGAACGGTTTGGACCATCACCTAAAAACGGCTATAATTAGTGCGATATGTCCCCATTACTCAAGCCGCCCCACAAAATTGCCGTCTTGGCCAATCCTGTGATTGAGGATTCTCTCGTTTTGGCCGATCACGTTGCCGGATTCTTGAATGCAGAGGGGGCTGAGGCTTTTTCCGGGTCTCTAAATGATGAAAATTTGCGTCAGGCAGTCCGGACCCATGAGATTGATGCGTTGATTGCCCTGGGTGGTGATGGGACGATGCTGCGGGCCGGTCATCTTTGCGCCCCCGCGGATGTCCCGCTGCTAGGGATTAATGTGGGTCATTTTGGCTTCCTGGTGGAGGTCAAGCGTGAAAAATGGCGTGAGGCTCTGCCCAGTCTGCTTGCCGGCGAATTCCGCTATGAAGAACGGATGATGATCCTGGCGCGCTGTTCCCGGCAGGGTGAGGAAGAAACCACCTTTGACGTGATCAATGATGTGGTAGTGGCCCGGGGCCGGCATGTGCGGCCGATTGAAGTGGAAGCAGACCTGGAAGGCGCCCGGATCGCGAAATATAATGCTGACGGCCTGATCGCGGCCACGGCCACCGGCTCAACGGCCTATGCCCTGGCCGCCGGAGGCCCCATCCTGCCGCCTGAACTGCGCAATATCCTCCTGATGCCGGTTGCACCGCATTTATCGGTGGACCGGGCTGTCGTGCTGGCCGAAGGAGCGTCCATTTGCATTACCGTTCGCACGGAACATGAAGCCGTGGTCAGCGTGGATGGGCAGGAGCCCTTATCTATGACCAGCGGAGATTGTGTTCATGTGACGGCCAATGAGAAGTCTCTGCATATGATCCGCTTTCAGGATCCCGGCTATTTTTATCGTAATCTAACTGCTTATATGGAACATAACCCCTTATTGAGTGTAAAGGCCAATGGAAAATCTCACTGAACCCCAAAATACTTACGAAGAACCGGAAATCACCCTGCGCTGTAACAAATGCGACCGGCCGATCACGCCTTCCGAGGCTGTGCTGACACCCACAGGGTATCGCTGCAAGGACTGTGTCAGCCAACAGCAAAAAGTCTATGATACCAGCAAGCCTCTCGATTTTGTCTGGGCGTTCCTGGCCTCTGTGATTGTGGGATTCCTCGGCAGCCTGTTAGGGTCCTTCATCGGATTCTTTATATTCCTGGTGGCCCCTGCGGCGGGTGTCGCCGTGGCCGAGGTGGTCCGGTTTCTGACCCATAAACGGCGCAGTCTGAAACTCTTCAGGCTGGTCGCCGTTGGCGTGATCCTCGGTGGGCTGCCCTTAATTGTGATTGGCCTGCTCAATTTACTGATGAGTTTGTCAGCGGGTGCCTTCAGCCTCTACAGTGTACTGCCTTTAGCCTACCAGGTGCTCTATCTGGTGCTGGCTGTTCCCTCCGCCTATTACCGCTTGTCGGGCCGTCGACGGCCCTGAGGAGCTTTGGTAGAATCAACCTATGCTGACTGAACTTCGCATTGAAAACTTCGCCATTATCCAGAAATTGTCTTTGGATTTTTCCCGGGGATTGGTCATTTTCACCGGGGAGACCGGCGCGGGTAAATCGATCATCCTGGATGCTCTGGAAGCTGTCCTCGGCGGGCGAGCGGAAACCAACACCATTCGCACCGGGGATGAACGCGCCCAGATAGAAGCAACTTTTTGGCTGGACCCCGCAGTGCGGGAATCCATTCAGCGCTTGCTGGAAGCTGAGGACCTGCTGGATGACCCGGAATATGTGACCCTTTCCCGTGAAATTCGGAATGAGGGACGCAACACAGCCCGGATCAATGGGCGGGTGGTGACGGCTTCGCTCCAACGGGAGGTGGGCTCGTATCTGGTGGATATCCACGGGCAATCGGAGCATCTTTCCCTGCTGCATGTCCGCAGCCATTTACATCTCTTGGATAGTTTTGCCGATTTGGGTGGTCAACTGGCCGATTATCGGATCACCTATGAGCAGTTGAGTGAAGTCCGGCAGCAGTTGGACGCCTTGCGGATGAGCGAGCAGGACGCCGCCCGGCGAACGGATATGCTCACCTTCCAGATCCAGGAGATTGACGCCGCCTTATTGAAGCCCGATGAGGAAGAGGAACTGCGCCAGGAGCGCACTCGTCTGGCGAATGCGGAAAGCCTGGCCAGCCATGTGCAGAACGCACTGAGCCTGATCGAGGATGACAACCCCGAGGTTCGGGGGATCAGTGAGCTTTTGGGTGAGGTGACAGGGTCGTTGCAGAGCCTGGCTCGAATCGATTCCTCAACCGCTTCTTATCTTGAAATCGCGGAAACCAGCCTGACAGCACTGCAGGACCTGGCTTTGGGACTGGCGAATTATGCCGAGAATATCGAATTTAATCCCCGTGCCCTCGACCGGATTGAGGAGCGGATTGACCTGATCAACAACCTGAAACGGAAATATGGCAACAGCCTGGAAGAAGTGATTGCTTTTGGCGACCAGGCGAAACGGGAGCTGGATTCCATTACCCATGCTGAAGAGCGGTTGGATGAACTGGAAGAACAGGAAGCTGAACTTCTGCAAACTCTGGCTGGAAAAGCAGGCACCCTGAGCGAACGCCGCCATGAGGCTGCCGGTCAGATGGGTGAACTAGTTGAAGTGGAACTTGATGACCTGCGGATGGGCAATGCCCGTTTTCAGGCCGCCATTGAGACCCGGCCGGACGAAAAGGGGATACCTCTGCCGGATGGCAGCCGGGTGGCCTTTGACGCCACCGGTTATGACCGGGTGGCCTTCATGGTGGAGACCAACCCCGGCGAAGGGTTTAAGCCTTTGGTGAAGGTTGCCTCCGGTGGTGAGACCTCCCGGTTGATGCTGGCCCTGAAGGATGTGCTGGCCAAAGCCGACCAGGTGCCGACATTGATTTTTGATGAGATTGATCAGGGTATTGGCGGTCGGGTTGGGATGATGGTTGGTGAGAAACTGTGGAGCCTCTCCCGCCAGCATCAGGTAATGTGCATCACCCACCTGCCGCAGCTGGCTGCGTTTGGCGAGCAGCATTTGAAGGTCACCAAGCAAACGCTTGATGGGCGGACGATTACGGATGTGGTTACCCTCTCGGGGCAGGCCCGACAGGAGGAACTGGCCCAGATGTTGGGGCCGGTTGGGGAAGGAACCCTGCATTCGGTGGAAGAAATCCTTCAACTTGTGCGGGAACGCACTGAAATCAACAAATGAAAATCGCCAATAAGGCGATTTTTGTTTATAAGTGAGATATTTTCGTTTACAATATGTAAAAGCAGAAAAAGGTCACTTCACACCACAACTCCTCAGGAAGGAGAGAGTTATGCCAAGCCTTAATGATGTTCTTGCGGTGATCTTGGGAGGTGGTCAGGGTAAGCGCCTCTACCCGCTAACCATGATGCGTTCCAAACCTGCCGTTCCGATTGCCGGGAAATATCGGCTGATTGACATCCCCATCAGCAACTGCATCAATTCCAACATTTTCCGAATAGCTGTCCTCACCCAGTTCAATTCCGTCTCCCTCCACAGACATATCACAGGGACTTATAATTTTGACAATTTCCATGTCGGCTATGTCCAGATTTGGGCCGCCGAGCAGACTATGGAGCATACGGAATGGTATCAGGGTACAGCAGATGCCGTCCGAAAACAGCTGTTTGAAATTCAGGTGTCCAGTTCGAAGTATGTCCTGATCCTGGCTGGCGACCATCTCTACCGGATGGACTACTCCAAGATGGCACAGCATCACTGGGAAAACAACGCTGATGTGACGGTGGCAGTTCAGCCAATTGGTCGGGAACATGCCTCCCACTTTGGTATCCTCAAACAGAATGAGGCGGGCGAGATCATTGATTTTGCCGAGAAGCCCAAAGATCCTGCGGTTTTGGATTCTTTTGTTTCCCGTGATGATCCTGAAAAGCCCTATCTTGCCTCAATGGGCATCTATCTATTCAACCAGGATACACTGGTCAACACGCTCTCACTGCGGCAGGGCGGCGAAGATTTTGACGATTTCGGGTATGACATCATCCCGCATTGTGTCAAGAGTGGCCTGAAGGTTCAGGGATATGAATATGAAGGCTATTGGCGGGATATTGGAACGATCCGTTCGTTTTATGAGACCAACCTGGAGATGACTAGGCCCAATCCACCCTTTGATATCTTCGATCAAACGCTGAGGCTTTATACCCATGCCCGGTTTCTGCCCGGTTCGCAGTTGGGAGACTGCAAACTGCACGATGTCCTGATTGCCGAAGGCTGCGGCATCCAGAATGCAACTATTGAACATTCTGTGATCGGCTTGCGGAGCATGATCAGGAGCGGAACCCGGATCAAGGATTCAGTGATGATGGGTGCGGATTATTATGATGATTCGGGCGAAATCCCGATGGGTATCGGTGAAAATTGTGATATTGAAGGTGCGATTATTGACAAGAACGTCCGGATGGGTTCAAACGTTGTGATCAAGCCTTTCCCGCGTGGAACGGAGCTGGAGACGGAGATGTATACTGTTAAGGATGGGATTGTGGTGATCCCCAAACGGACCATTTTGCCATCCGGCACCCGGATTGAACCGTAAAGACGAGAGATCGAAAATCTTACTAAGAATTAGACGCCTTTAGGGGCGTCTTTTTTCGATTTGACCCCGGATTGAATCCCGGAACCCCTGCTATAATTCTTCTCATGCGAACATACCTTGATTGTTACCCTTGTGCCCTGCGCCAGGCCCTTCAGGCCGCCCGGATGGCCGGCGCCACTCCTGAACAACAAAATCAGGTCATTCAGGAAACGCTCCTGATCCTTCAATCTCTGCCACCCGGCGCAACACCACCCGAAATCGGCACCCAGGTGCATGCCCTAGTGCGGGAAATGACCGGAAACCAGGATCCTTATCTGCGGGTCAAGCGGGAATCCACCGAGAAAGCGCTTGCCCTGCTGCCCAAATTGCGTAGCATTGTGACGGAAGCGGCTGACCCGCTGGAAGCGGCGGTGCGGATCAGCATTGCCGGCAATATCATCGACTTTGGCCCCAGCCCGGATTATGACCTTTGGGAAGTGGTGGAACGTGTCCAGCAGCAGCCTTTGGCGATTGACCGGATGGCGAATCTAAAGGCCGCCATTGCTACGGCCCATTCAATCCTCTACCTTGGCGATAATGCCGGTGAAACGGTTTTTGACAAAGTGCTGATTGAGATGTTGGGCAAGCCCGTGACCTATGTGGTAAGAGGTGGGCCGGTGCTAAATGATGTGACTCTGGAAGATGCCCTTGAGGCCGGCCTGGATGAGGTTGCTGAAATCATCGATAACGGTGCCCGGATTACCGGAACCGTGCTTTCAGCCTGCAGCCCGGCTTTTCAGGAGCGATTTAAGAACGCTGAATTGATTCTTTCCAAAGGCATGGGGAATTATGAAACTCTGTCCACGGTGGACGCGCCTATCTATTTCCTCCTGCAAGTGAAATGTCCGGTGATTGGCGTGGACCTGGGAGTCCCAAACCGCAGTGTGGTGGTGACGGGTGGCCCTGAGACAGCTTGAAGAGGGCTTAAACCATTAGAGATTTAATCAGATATAATTATGAGGATTTGCGCCCGTATTCTAATAACCCTTAGATTATCTTAGGGTCTCAATACTGCTGGTGGGTACAATCATTATTTGAATTATCACTGATAGGAGTATTCATTTATGAGCGAAGACAGTCCCGTTTCAGAAAAAATCACCAAAAAAGAGGTGTCCATATCCTGGCATTCCATGTCCAGCACGGACGTTTTGAATCAGCTTGCAACGCCGCTGGAGGAAGGGCTTTCGCCCGAGGAAGTTAAGGCGAGGCAGGAGAAATATGGCTTCAATGAATTGACTGAGGCCCCGCCAACAACCTTCTGGGAGATGCTTTGGGCACAGATCAACAGCTTTGTGATCTATATGCTCCTGGGAGCATCCATCATTTCAGCGCTGCTGGGTGATTATGTTGAAGCCATCGCTATCCTTGCCATCGTGGTTCTGAATGCTATTATGGGAATTATCCAGGAGAGCCAGGCAGAGGCAGCCCTGGCAGCCTTGAAGAAGCTGGCTGCGCCAGAATCTTCGGTATTGCGCGGCGGCCACCGGCTATCCGTCCCGGCCACTGAATTAGTACCTGGTGATATTGTCTTTCTTGAAGCGGGTAACTATATACCCGCAGATGTCCGGCTGCTGGATGCCGTTAACTTGCGGGTCGATGAGGCTTCCCTAACCGGTGAATCACTGCCTGTCGAAAAGAACGCTCAGACCCGCCTGGAAGCGGATATTCCTCTGGGTGATCGGAAAAACACCGCCTTCATGGGGACTTTGGTCAATTATGGCCGCGGCAAGGGTATTGTGGTTTCCACCGGTATGAATACACAATTGGGTATGATTGCCACGATGCTCCAATCGGTTGAAAACGAGGAAACACCCCTCCAACGCCGGCTGGATCAGCTTGGCAAAGTGCTTGGCTGGGGTTCGCTGGCGGTCTGCGGTCTGGTCTTTGTGATCGGGGCGATCCGCTTTATTGCCGCCAGTGGTTTTTCTAACCTCTTAAGTCCGGCTGCTCTTGAGGAATTTTCCAATCTGTTCATGATTGCGGTTTCCTTGGCAATTGCAGCTGTGCCGGAAGGTCTCCCCGCTGTGGTGACCATCAGCTTGGCGCTGGGCATGCGTGAGATGGTCCGTCGTCATGCGCTGATCCGCAAACTCTCATCTGTCGAAACCCTTGGCTCAGCCACCGTGATCTGCTCTGATAAGACGGGTACCCTCACCCAGAATGAGATGACTGTTACCCGCATTTGGGCCGGTGACCAGTTCGTGGATGTGACTGGCAGTGGGTATACCCCAAAGGGTGATTTCAAAGTCAATAATGAAAAGGTCTCCTTGGATCAATATCCGGCAGTGAAGACTTCCCTCTGGCTGGGAACCCTAAACAACGATGCTCAGTTGGAACATGCCGGGGAGCAGGATGGTCAGGAAATCTTCCGCATGATCGGTGATCCCACCGAAGGTGCAATCCTGGTTGCTGCACTCAAGGCTGGCGCTTCCGCCAAGTCATTGAATGATGCCTATCCCCGCCGGCAGGAGATCCCCTTTGATTCCACCCGTAAACGGATGGTCACTATCCATTCGATTGAAGATCCGAAAGACGCCGATATCTCACCTCTCAAGGGAGATGTGAAGCGTGAATGGCATATCATTGCTGTTAAAGGTGCGCCGGATGTTGTGCTGAACCTCTGTTCGCACATCCAGACCATGAATAATGGGGATGTGAAGCTGACCGAGGAACGCCGCAAAGAAGTGCTGGCTGCCAATGACACCATGACCGGCAGCGCTCTGCGGGTGTTGGGTGTGGCCTACCGGATGCTGCCCGTTCTGCCAGATCAGATCAACAGCGAGGAACTGGAAAAGGACCTGACATTCGTGGGCCTGATCGGTATGATCGATCCCGCTCGCACCGAGGTCAATGAGGCTCTGAATACTGCTCGGGATGCCGGAATTCGCACGATCATGATTACCGGTGACTATCCCAACACAGCTCGTGCCATCGCCGAAGAGATTGGCCTGCTCCAGGCCGGACATAAGGTGATGACTGGTGCTGAGATGAATAGCCTCACGGATGAGGAAATGATCCAGAATGTGATGGAGACCGATGTTTATGCCCGGGTCAGCCCCGAGCATAAGATGCGAATTGTGGATGCCCTGCGCTCCAATGATGAAGTGGTCGCCATGACCGGCGATGGCGTCAATGACGCACCTGCCATCAAACGGGCTGATATTGGCGTGGCCATGGGCATCACCGGCACGGATGTGGCCAAAGGGGCGGCCGACATGGTCCTGACCGATGACAACTATGCCAGTATTGTTTCCGCTGTGGAACAGGGCCGGGTGATCTACAGCAACATCCGTAAATTTGTCTATTACCTGCTTTCCTGCAACGCCGCCGAGATCATGGTGATCTTTCTGGCGACCTTGTTTGGCTGGCCGGTTCCGCTGACGGCCATTCAGCTCTTGTGGCTCAACTTGGTGACCGATGGTGCTCCTGCGCTGGCGCTGGGGACCGAACCGGGCGATCCCGATATCATGGATCAGCTCCCAAGGCCGACCAACGAGCCGATCATCAACAAGTTCATGCTGGTTGGCATTGTTGTGCAGACGATTGCCATCACAGCCGTGACCCTGGGCGCTTTTGCTCTTGGCTTAAAACAGGGGAGCATCGATTTTGCAGAGACGATGGCTTTCACCACCCTCAGTATTTCAGAATTGCTCCGGGCCTATACGGCACGCTCTGAGTACTACCCGCTGCTGAAGATTGGTTTGTTCAAGAACAAATTGATGAACTGGGCGGTTCTGGGTTCATTGCTGCTCATTATGCTGGTCATTTATATTCCATTCCTGCAGCCCATTTTCAACACAGCTGCTTTGGGTTGGACGCAATGGGCCGCAATCCTGCCTCTGATCCTGGTGCCATCCGTTGCGGCTGAAGTGACCAAATATGCCATGCAGAAGAAGATCCGCAAGGATCGTGAAGAACACATGGCGCAATAGAATTACTGAAATAGACGCAGAAAGGCTGCCAATGAAAATTGGCAGCCTTTTTATCTTAAAATCAAAGGTTTTTTAAGGCCTTTGGTTGAACCCGTTTTGGATAAGGCTTATAATGGGATGAATATTGACGATGGCTCAGGAAACTGTGCGCCCCAATAAAACCAATGCCAGGAGTGCTGTTTAATGGATAAATTTATCGCAGTTGCGGGGAATATTGGGGTGGGAAAATCCACCCTTGTGAGATTGATCTGTGATGAATTGGGTTGGGCGCCATTTTACGAGCCGGTGGCGGAGAACCCCTATCTGGCGGATTTCTACGATGACATGCAATCCTGGGCTTTTCACTCCCAAATTTATTTCCTGATGCGCCGTTTGCGGATCCACCGGCAATTAATGAACCGTGCCGGGTCCGTGATCCAGGACCGCAGCGTCTATGAAGATGCTGAGATTTTTGCTCATAACCTTTTTCTGCAGGATTCCATCACCGACCGGGACTACCAGACCTATCAGGAACTGTATCAGGTTTTGGTGGAGTTCCTTCCGCCTCCTGATTTGGTGATCTATTTGAGGGCTTCCGTCCCCACGCTTCTGGACCGGATCGCGATGCGCGATCGTTCCTTTGAGCGGACCATCAGTGCGAATTATCTGGCAGATTTAAATGACCTGTATGAAGAATGGGTGGAGAATTTTGACCTCTGTCCGGTCCTGACGGTTCCATCCGATGATTTGGATTATGTTGCCAAACCCCAGCACCTGGCGCTGGTCATTGAGAAGGTGCAGGAGATTCTGATCGGCAAGGAAGAGGTTCGTTTCGATCTGTAGTTATTATCTGTTATCAGGTTTATAAATAATAAAAGCAGACGCGTTCCACCGTCTGCCCTAATTTAAAGTAAATTCCTGGAAAAAGCTTTAATCTGTTAATTCCAGAACTTCCGATGTGTCTTCTGCACTCTCTTCTGCAGTCTCTTCTGCAGTCTCTTCAGCATTCTCTTCTGAGAGCGGCAGTTCCTCCCCGCGTGGTGTAATATTCAATTTTATGGCTGTCCGAACTTTGCCATCAATATCAACATCAACAAATTCAGGGACGCAGATGATATCAATGCCATCATTGATGAGATATCCCTTTGCAAGGATGACGGCCTTAATAGCCTGATTGACAGCGCCAGCACCGATGGACTGAACTTCGGCGAACCGGTGTTCACGCATTACACCTGCAATTGCCCCTGCAACAGCAGCGGTTCGGGATTTGGCTGATACTTTTATGATGTTCATGGTCTGTTTCCTTGAATGGGTATCATTCGAGTCTTGATCTAAAGGTTCTTGAATGAGTGGGGAATGCAATTGCCTATTTTTGATTCTACAGGATTTTTTTTGATATATCAAGAAGAAATTCTATGGTCTAAACAAAGCTGTTTCTCTATTTGGGGTTGGATTTACGGTTAATTGTTCTATCGAGCTGGGTATGACATCACTTCAAGACCAACGTTCCCTCAAATTCCTGATAATCCTGTAATGTTTCCTGATAAAGAACTGGGATTGGGGGCAGTTCGGTCAGCGAAAAGAATTGGGCATCTATGGTCTCTTCGGTTTGGGTCTTAAGCTGTCCGACCCAATCAGTGACAATAAAAACAATGCTGAACATCTGATGTTTACCGCCGAAACATGTGGTGAAGGCGAAGCGTGGTTCTGAATAAATGGCCATGGGTATGGCTTTGATCACTTCCAACCCTGTCTCTTCCCAGACTTCGCGCCTGAGGCAATCGGAGATGGATTCATGCAGTTCAATGCTGCCTGCTGGCATTCCCCAACCGCCATCATCGCTGCGGCGGATGAACAGCACTTCCCCTTGTGCATTAGGGATCACAGCCCGTACTGTAGGGACGATCAGAACATCGTTGCCGATTTTCTTCCGCAGCTGACCAACATAGGACTTTTCCCAATCAAGATAGGCCATTTTCAACCTCGACTTATATTGACACTTGTATGAATCCGCATGGCTTGGAAGTTTGAATGCGGCGTGTCGAATTAGATTGTTTTTTTGTATACCCGGTAACGTTTATAGATTTCGCCGCCCATACGCTCCGCCAGCATTGGTGTTTTGGGGTTATCAGTGGATGTCAGGGAAAGATCCAACCACTCATAGCCTTTGGCGCGGGCGCGTTTCAACATTTCAGAAAAAAGCATCAGGCTGACACCGGAGCCCCAATATTCGGGCAGCACCAGAACACTCTTGATCGCCAGACATTTGGGCTGCAGGTTTTTGTATCGTAATAATTTCAGCGTGTCCCAGGGGTAACGCAGGCCGTTGAGATGATGAAGGATCTCGTTCAGATTCGGGATGCCGGGGAAGAACCCCACCGTCTGGTCGCCGACATCGGCGAATAGGACCAATTCGGGGTCGGCATACTTGCGGAAGGGTTCCAGAGTGTCATTCAAAGCCTCGCGATCCCAGCCGACATAGTCCACCAGGTGGGCAAGTGCTTTATTGAGCAAAAAGTGAACCCGATCCGCCTCACGGTCCCATTCATCCAGGCGTGCTTCGCGGATCACAGCAGTGCCGCGTTCTTTGGCTTTATCAGCCAGTTTATGGAGGAGTTGGAATTCACGGGTGTCCCTGGTGATATCCACGGCAAAGGCGATGTTATCCGGTCTGTAGGGCGTGAATCCATAATTGAGAACCAGATCCTCGTAATAGGCGGGAGTGTGGCCGCAGCTGATCGCTGGCGGGCGGTCCCAGCCTTCAATCAGCACGCCATAGGCCGAATCGTAATCCTGGTGGAAGGGGCCAACCAACTGGGTTAACCCATGCGAAATGGCCCAGTCTCGGGCGCAAGTGAACAGGGCATTAGCGACGTCCTGATCGTTGATGCATTCAAAGAACCCGAACATAGCGTCAGTGCGGTTGCGGGATTGGTTGGAAGAACGGTCTTCCGCAGCCATGATGGTCCCCGCCAGTTTGCCGTCCTTATAAGCGAAGAAGAATTCTGCAAGGCCATGTTTGTAGAAGGTGCCTTTTTCGGGGTCGAGTTGCTTGATTCGATCCGGCACCAGGGGCGGCACCCACAGCGGATCGTCCTTGTAGATTTGCCAGGGGAAAGTCGCATAGTGACGACGTTGATGGCGGGTGCTCACTTTTTGAATGGATATTTCACTCACAATGACTCCTGTTAATCTGTTTGGCTACGCCGGACCTCGAGTTCCTGAACGACGTTACGATACTCATCCCGGGAAAGGGGATAGAGGATCGCAAAGATGATCCCGCCCACCAGCAGCAGCGCTGGGATTGGCCCGACGACCATCCGGATGCCCGTGATGGTGGATTGGGGCTGGACGGCGGCATTGGGGATATAACCGCTGATCTCAAGCACGGTCAGCGCCAGGGGGACGGCGATTGAATTAGCCACCTTGCTGGCCAGGGTGACCAGGCTGTAGAACATGCCTTCGTGGCGTTCACCGGTTTTCAGTTCGTCCACTTCGATCGCATCTGGGATGATGGACCAGGGCAACACGTGGGCTGCGCCAACGCCCAAACCTGCCAGTACACACAATGCAAGCAAATAGAAGAGGGAACTGGACGCGGAGACGGTGATCAGCAGAAGTTGGACCACTGCCCAGAATGCGGTGCTATAGATATAGGCCAGGCGCTTGTTGAATTTCTTGGAAACCCAATCCCAAAGCGGCAGCGAAAGGATGGCAGTGACGAATATGGTTGCCATGATCACTTCGCTCATATTTTCCCGCTGGATGACATATTTGATATAGAACAACAAATTGGCTCCGATGATCGCCATACTGGTCCAGGTGAAGAGGTAGATCACGGCGCTGAAAACAAAGGGGTGGTTCTTGAGGGCTGCTTTGAGCGATTCCTTGAGTCTTGGGCGTTCAAGCTGGGTGAAATAGGGTCTTTCCCGAGTGCCAAAGAAAACCAGGAAGAGCGGTACAGCCGATGCGATCCCGAAAATCAGGCCCATTTTGCACACATTGCCCGCGTTGTCCGGGGACATCTGGCGATGATCATCATGGGGACCACAAATGAGATCAGACCTCCGAGGATGGAAAAGAACATCCGGTAGCCGGTCAGTTCGGTACGTTCATCGTAATCTTCGGTCAGCTCGGGGGTGAGGGAAAAATAGGGCGTGCTGACAAAAGTGACCACTGCGTCATAGAGGACATACATCAGGGTATAGAAAACCACGAGAGCGGTGTGGGAATCATAGGCCGGCTTGAACCAGAGGAATGCAAAGACGACAGCAAAGGGGACCGCACCGAAGAGCAGGAATGGACGCCGCCTGCCCCAGCGAGTCCGCGTTCGGTCTGAAAGGTAGCCCACTAGGGGGTCATTGATGTAATCCCAGCTTTTACCGATGAATAAGGCGATGGCAACAATCCCCGGCGTCAGGCCGACGATATCCGTCAGGAAAATGGGGAAGTAGGCTGCGACTATGGTGCTGGTCATACTGAAGCCAACATCGCCAAAGCCGTAAATTAATTTTGTGAGCCGGGAGAGTTTTTTCATCCATTCTTCCTGTTATTTACTACAAAATAAACAAATCCTTTGGTAGGTTATTCCTACCAAAGGATTTGTTGGATATCTATTGATCGTTCAGTGAAGGCAAAGGCGCGCTCAGCATTTGGCTTTAGGCAATTTCTTCTGCCCCAGTAATACTCTGCTCGTCAGATTTAGCCTGCTTGCGAGCTTGACGCCGGATGCGCAGCTCTTCAACGATCTTGTGATGCTGTTCCCGGCTGAGGGGATAGAAAAGCGCAAACACGATTCCGCCAATCAGCAGAATGGCAGGAATGGGGCCGATCACCAGGCGGATGCCGAGGAGGGCGCTGTCTGGCTGGACGGCGGCACCGGCTTGATAGCCGGTGGCTTGCAGGACGAGCAGGGAGGCAGGCCCGGCGATTGAATTGCCGATTTTGCCCAGCAGGGTGATCAGGCTGTAGAACATACCCTCGTGCCGTTCGAATGTCATCCATTCATCCCATTCGATAGCATCCGGAATGATCGCCCAGGGCAGCACCTGTGCAGCGCTGACGCCAATGCCGGCCATCATACAGAGGACTATGATCAACCAGAATGGTGTCTGGGGAGTGACAAAGATCAACGCGATCATCACCACGGCCCAGAAGGACACGCCGATGATATACGCGAGGCGTTTATTCCAGTGTTTGGCAGCCCAGTTCCAAATCGGCAGCGCGAAGATTGCCGTCACAAAGATGCTCGCCATGAGCAGGCTGCTCTGTTCCTGGCGCTGAACGATGTATTTGATGTAAATAAGCAGATTGGTTTCCAGCACCACAATCGTCATCCAGGTCAGCAGGTAAATACCTGCGCCAAAGATGAAGGGCCGGTTCTTGAAAGCGGCTTTGAGCGAAGGGATCAGCTTGGGCTGCTTCTCCTGCATGTATTCTTTTTTCTCTTTTGTGCCGAAGAAAACCAGGAAAAGGGGAGTTGCAGCGATGGCGGCCGCGATCAGGGCCATGACCATCACTTTTTTAGTGTTATCAGGCACCATTGTGCCGATCACCATCATCGGGAAGACATAGGCTGTCAGGCTGCCGAGGATGTTGAAGAGCATGCGGAAACTGGTCAGCTTGGTGCGTTCGTCATAATCTTCGGTAAGTTCCGGGGTCAGGGCGTAGTAGGGCATATAGACCACGGTGGCCATGGCTTCATAAATGATATAGGCCACAGAATAATAAATGATGAGACCGGTTTGACTGAAATTAGGGCTGAGCCAGAGTAGTATAAAGGATAGACCAAAGGGAATGGCGCCGAACAGCAGAAAAGGCCGGCGGCGGCCCCATCGTGTCCGGGTCCTGTCGGAAAGATGCCCTACGATTGGGTCATTAATATAGTCCCAGCTCCGGCCGACAAAAAGGATGATGGCGGCCAGGGCGGGGGATAAGCCGATCACGTCCATCATAAAGATGGGGAACAGCGAACTGATGATCGAATTGTTCATACTGAAACCGAGGTCACCCGTACCATAGATGATCTTGGTCCAGAACGGAAGCTTATCTTTTTTATCCATGTGACAAATCCTCTCTGCATGCATGATGATTCATAATTACAACACTAAGGCTGCCTGTAAGTTGTGACGGAGATGGGATGTTTGTGACTCGATCAACTTAACCAAAACTCTGTGAGTTAGCGGCAATCCTCGAAAAAAATGAAACATTCTGATTGTAAATCAATCCACCTTTTTTCGCAATTCGATGGATTTTGTAATTTGTGGATTAAATAATGAAGGCTGCCCGCAATCAATCCGGGCAGCCAGGTTTTTAGGTATTTTTATCAGTTTTAGCGACGACCACTGCCGCCACCACGTTGACCATTAGCGCTGTTACCGCCACCAGCCCAGAGGGGCGTTCCATCATCGGTGCGGATGGTGATGCTCTCGCCAGTGCTCAGCGTGATCTGGCCAATTTCGATCAGGCCATCTTCATAGAAACCAAGCATGGTTACGCTGTCGCCTAAATTGAGGGTGAAGCCCATCTCGGTGATGTAGCTGAGCGTGCGGCCTTCGAGTTCGAAAACTGTGCCGTCATCCAGAACAATCACAACCAGGTCGGAAGCGACGGATTCAACGGTGCCATTGAAGGTAAGCCATTCGTCCACGTCGGCAATACCGTCACCGGTGCCATCCTGGGGGGCATCCACGGGTTGGTTGCCGTTGCCGGAACCAATACCGTAGCCAGAACCATCTTCGGGGCCATCAACATAACCGGTACCATCACCGGGGCCATAGCCAATGCCATCACCGGAACCTTCACCATAGGCCTCGCCGTCAGCAATGCAATCATCCACGCCGCCATCGAGAACCTGGTTTTGTTTCAGTTCGACGTAACCATTTCCGTTACCGCCGCCGCCATATTGAGCGCTCTCACTCAGCGCCAGGGGTTCGGTATCAAGTGATTTAGCCAGTGTGCGATTGACCGCTCCAAATACCAGCAGTCCAAATGCCGCTGCTATCAATACGCCTACAAATACTTTCTTAACCATTGTGTACTCCAATTCTTTTAAGGTGTTGTTATGTTTTCTGGATTTAGATTGTTTCTTCAACAGGCTCCAGATGGGCCTGTCCGGTTTGTTTAATTCTTTTGTGGAACCCAAACATTTTATTGGTGATATTGGTGATCCATTTCCAATGCAGGGCAACGTGCAGTAAGGCTGTCATGGTGAAGGCCACGCCGCTCCAGGTATGGAGCATGTCCCAGGTGGTCTTATCAAACAGGACATTTGTGCCAGTTTGTCCACTCATTGGGTTGAGCATGAAGTAGATCCCGGAAAGGCTGCAGATCAGAAAGCTGATCGCGATGATGGCATCCAGCACGATGTTATAGGTCAGGCGAAAGCCGAACCCGTCCCGCTTTTTGGTGATAACCTGCCAGCTTCGGGTCATAGTCCCTTTGATCCAGGTCCAGTGGATGATGACATGCAGCAGAGCTACCATAATCACCAACGCACCAGTCCAGGTGTGAAGCAGGTCCCAGGTCTGTTTTGAAAAGATCAGGGTCATGTTGTAATATGGATTGCGACCGCCCTGAAATCCCGTGTTGGGATAGATCAGGAAGTAAACGCTGCTGAGGACAGCCAATACAGCGCTGATCCCGAGGGCAGCATCCAACCACCAGTTTTGGCGGAGTTTTGGGGTTAATGTGGATTTATTTTTCTTCATAAATTACTCCTAAACGTTCAAATCTTACGTTCTTAATGATAGATGCGACAGTTGGAGAACCAATGGAGAAGATGTGAAGAAGTTATGAAGATAAAATGCCTGATAACCGAAGGGGCTATAATAAAGGTATGACCACCGTATTGATCATAGAGGATGAAAAAGAGCTTTCCAATGTCCTGAAGGCCTATCTGGAACGGGCAGGGTATGAAGTGCTGATTGCCAACCGGGGCGACCAGGGACTGGCTTTGTGGGAAACCAGCCACCCTGATATGGTCCTGCTGGATTTGAACCTGCCGGGGATGGATGGCATCGACATTGCCCGCAAGATCCGCCAGACAGATGACACCCCGCTGATCATGACCACCGCCCGGGTGGAGGAACTGGATCGGCTGCTTGGCCTGGAGATGGGCGCGGATGATTACATTGCAAAGCCATTTTCACCGCGGGAAGTGGTTGCCCGGGTGAAAGCTGTGTTGCGCCGGGTCCAGAAAACGACAGTGGAACCCGCTGTGGCCCTCCAAATCCTTGATCTGGAAATTGACCCGCAGGAGTTCACCGTTACTCAGGCAGGTGGGGTGTTGGACCTGACGCCGACTGAGTTCTCCATTTTGGCCACCCTGGCGGAACACCCCGGATGGGTTTTTTCTCGATTGCAGTTATTGGAAGCCTGTCAGGGTGTGGCCTATGAAGGCTATGAGCGCAGTATCGATGCGCATATCAAGAACCTCCGGAGTAAATTAGGCGATGACAGCAAAGCCCCTCAATATATTGAGACGGTCTTTGGTAAGGGTTATCGTTTCAAGAAAGAGATGAAGTAATTATGCGTTGGCGATTGCTCGGTTCTTTTGCGTTGATTATTCTGATCGCCCTGGGCACCGTGGCACTGGTAGCCCGTTATACCACGCAGCAGGAAGTGGAGACTTTCCTGACCCACGGTGGACAGATTGGGTTGGAAAACCTGGCTGCTTCGTTGGAAGATTATTATGCTGACAATGGGAGTTGGGTCGGCGCGGATGAGGTTACGACAGGAACAGGCGCAAACGCCACCAGTGGGATCGGACGCGGCCAGGGTCAGCGTTCAGGTGTTGGTGAAACCGGTGCTAATGCGAATGCCGCAGGCCCCGCAGCAACGAGCGCCAATGCTAATGAGCATGTTGTGACTGACCCCTCGGGCACGGTGGCCCTCAGCCCTGATGAGACTGAGATTGGCACCCAGCTATCTGAGAATATTCTTGCCCAGTCCATTGCCCTGAAAGTGGATGGTGAGGTCGTGGGATATCTTGTCCCGGAAGGCGGGATTGTGGACCTTCCGGACGACTTTGATGAATTATTGATCGAACGGGTGAATAACGCCTCGCTGCTGGCAGCGGGGATCTCCGGTGGAATTGCCATTTTGTTGGCTCTGATCCTTTCTTCATTGATCCTCCGACCGGTGCACGGCCTGACCAAGGCTGCGAACCAGATGGCCGAGGGCGATCTCTCCCAGCGAGTGAAGGTGCGCGGGGGCGGGGAGCTGGCTTCACTGGGCACATCCTTCAATCAGATGGCGGAATCGCTGGAGGGGGCTGAGGATCGGCGTCAATCGATGACGGCTGACATTGCCCATGAACTGCGCAACCCCTTGGCGATCCAACGGGCGCATCTTGAAGCTTTGCAGGATGGTGTTTATCCACTGACCCTCGAAAACCTTACCCAGATCGGTGAGCAAAACCAGCAGCTGACCCGGCTGGTGAATGATTTGCGGACCCTGGCTCTGGTGGATGCCGGAGAACTTTCGCTGAACATGCGCAATGTGGACCTCAATGCGATTTGTGCTGACCTGGCGGCTCGCTTCCAACCGCAGGCGGATGCAAAAAAAGTTTTAGTTGAATCGGTCTGTGCACCCGACCGGATATCTGCCGTGGGGGATAGGGAACGCCTTCAGCAGGTGCTTGATAACCTAATGCAGAACGCCCTGCGGTACACGCCGGAGGACGGCAGGATTGAGGTCAGCCTGAGGCGGCAGGGAGATTCCGCAATTTTTGCCGTGCATAATAATGGACCGAGTATTCCGGACGATGTGTTGGAACATCTCTTTGAACGTTTTTACCGGGGTGACAAAGCCCGTGACCGAGCCAGTGGTGGGACGGGGCTGGGATTGGCCATTGCCCGCAAACTGGCAGAGGCCCACGGCGGCGCGTTGATCGGCGAGAACCATCCCGCGGGCGGCGTGGTATTCAAGCTGGTGCTGCCTTTGAATGGGTGAATTTGATTGTTTCGAATCATAAAGGACGGCAAAAAGCCGTCCTT
>Ga0209121_10002363_pt1 | contig 19243 bp, 14 predicted proteins | sample Cruoilmetagenom3_FD_187292 | JGI IMG/M metagenome (GOLD analysis project Ga0209121, IMG submission 187292) | Oil polluted marine microbial communities from Coal Oil Point, Santa Barbara, California, USA - Sample 3 (SPAdes) (version 2) | ecosystem: Environmental > Aquatic > Marine > Oil seeps ...
ATGAGTCTTTCCATCGGTGGCAGAGGAGGCTCCGGTGGTAATGGTGGGGACATCATGGTTACCAACAGCGGGAACATTTTTACCGAGGGGGTGTTTTCCCATGGTCTTGTCGCCCAAAGTGTGGGCGGCGGCGGCGGTCTGGGAGGTTATATTGCCACAATAGAAGCCAACGTCAAAAGCAACAAAATAGTCGATATCACGGATAGCATAGAAAATGGGAGTTTGGATATAGCCCTAATGAGCGGTGATGGTTCTACGGGTAACGGTGGAGACATTATTGTTACCAACAGTGGGAACATTCTTACTGAAAGTGTGTTTTCCCATGGTCTTGTTGCCCAGAGTGTGGGCGGCGGTGGCGGTCTCGCGGGAATCAGTAACGAACTGGGCGAGACCACGACGAGCTTCAATTCTAACATGCAGGGTAACCTGATTTCACAGGATGGTTTAGGCGTACTTTTTGCGGGTAGTGTCGGCGGTAACGGTTCCGGCGGCAACGTAACGGTAAATAATAGCGGCGACATTATTACCCAAGGCGATTATTCACATGGGATTTTTGCCCAGAGTGTTGGTGGTACTGGATCAGGCGGCAGCATATCGGTAACCCATAGCGGCAATATCCTGGCTGAAGGCGCCGATTCTGACGGTATTCTGGCGCAAAGTGCGGGGGCAACCGGCGGCGGCGATATTTCCGCGACGATCCTCAGCGGGACGGTGCAAGGCGGTTCGGGAACAGGGGCCGCAGTACGCTTTTTGGAAGGGTCCACGAACACCCTTACGAGTTATGGAACAATCACGAGTAAAGATGGCGCGGCTGGCAATGCGATCATCGGCACCAGCGGCAATGACGCAATCAACAACTATGGAACTGTAACCGGCATTGTAGATCTCGGAACGGGAACAAACTCCTTTAACAACGGAGTGGCCAGCACCTTCAACCCCGGTCCCATTGTATCGGTGGGCGCAGGCAACATGTTTACCAATTCAGGTATGCTATCCCCCGGTGGACAAAGTACTTTTCAGACAACGGTGCTGTCCGGGACCTTCGAACAGACAAATTCAGGTACCTTGGCGGTACAGATCGACCGCGAGGGGAACCATGATAAATTACTAATAAATAGTGGAGGGGCTTCGCTTTCTGGCAACCTCTCGGTAACAAAAGGTAATGGACCTTATACGAATGATACGGTCTATGATATCCTTGAGACGACAGACGGTACCGTAAGCGGAGCATTCAACAATGTGTTTCTCCCCGAGGCGAAACCGCTTATTTCTTTTGTGATAAGTCAGAGGTCCAACGCAGTTGACGTAGTCGCCGTTGTGCCAAGCTGCACCAAAGTAGCAACAAACAGTACAGAAATAGCAATAGCCAATTATCTTGACAGAATCATGCCATCTGCCACCGGCGATCTTTCAAAAGTGCTTGGAGAGTTCCAATCCCTGTACTCAACTCAGTTCGGCAGTGCATTCTCAAGCCTGAGCCCGGACTCTTATGATGATTATACAGGAACCAGCTTTGACATGACCCGCCGGATCAATCAATCACTCCAGCAACGAATGCTTGCGGTTCGCTCTTACGCGCAGACACAGAACCCAGGCAGTGAAAAACCCATTCTCCTTGCGTTTGCCGGTTCTGATGCCAGCCTTGGCCAATTCCTGCCTCGCCGGGAGCTTTCTCAGATCCATCCGAAGAATGGTGTCTGGATCAATGTCTTTGGACAACGGGGGGATCAGGATAATGATCACGGTTCTACGGGCTATACTTTCACTTTAAGAGGCGCGACGATGGGATTTGACCATTCCATAGGAGACAATTTCATAGTCGGGGTGAGCGCGGGGCCTTCCCGGGCGGAGATCGATCTAAACCATAACCGAGGCGATGGCAATATCAGAAGCCTAGTGGGTTCCCTCTATGGAAGCTACTACAGAAAAAACCTCTACGTTGATGGTGTGCTTTCCTACGGCAGAAGCGATTATGACAATGATCGGTTGATTACCATCGGGTCATTGCAGCGAAATGTCCATAGCACCCATGACGGCGATCTCTTTTCCGCCTTCCTCGGTACGGGTTACACCTTTGATGTTCATAAATGGCTGGCCGGGCCGATTTTTTCCCTCCAATACACCTATCTGGATGAAGAGAGTTTCAGAGAGCAGGGGGCGGATAGTGTGAGTCTCATAATGAATCGCAGGGAAACGGATGCCATGGTTTCCGAACTTGGGTTCCGGGTCAGACGAGTCTTTGAGACTAACCAAGGGGTTTTTATCCCCGAATTGAGCAGCACCTGGTTACATGATTTTGACATTGACGATCGGGTGGTGACAGCCTCTTTTGCCGGTTCACCCGGGTCTTCGTTTTCCGTCAAGGGCCAGGATGTGATGATAAACGGGGCGACCTTGGGTGCAGGAGTCACCTTTCTTCACAAGGGTGGTCTTTCGACATCTCTCCAATACAGGGGTGAATTCCGGGAAGGTTACCAATCCCACGGTATTATGGGGGAACTCCGTTTTAAGTTTTAACTGGTTTGACTTTACTACACCGTCATATGGAGAAGGTACAGTCCCAGGTGCTGTGGTACCGTTTCGTCGTAGATGCGGGTTTGCTCCCTGACAGCGGGGTTATCTTTGCCTGGCTATAATTGATTATTATTGAATTATTGATAAGGACTTCCTTTTTCGTGGGGGGGGGTATTAGGGGGCTGTTTTCGCTTGTCAAGGGGTATTTTGCGACTATTTTACATCGATGCGGGTGGGTAAGAAAGGTGGATCGGTAGCCGCTCTTTTGAGAAATCATCCCATTTTTTAGTCGAGTCACCCGGTAAGAGGGCATTTTGGGGCACAACTCAGACAGACCTCTCCTGCACGCATCAAATTATTAAAGCTTTATGGTCGCTTATGTTTACACTGGGATTATTCAGGGTCCCGAAAAAGCAGCGGTTCATTGTGAGATTTATGATGCTTTCTTTCAATGCGTAATCCTCAAATCTGTCAAATGTCCTCTGCTGAACATTAGTAGGTGTTTTCTTGGTTGAACTAAGTTAAGATACTTTCCACATACCTTGATCTAAATCATCAAATCAAAAATTGCAGACAACTCGCCACTGTATGTAACAAAAATATATCTGTCTTTTCTCAGTACCCCGACTGTTTTCCCGTCATGCTCTCTATCTCAATTTTGATTACTATCGAATCTGCGAGGTTCCTGTCGTTATATTCGAACGAGCCGGTTGAATAGTGGGCCATAATAACATCGAGTGCTTCGCGTTTCTCACGGTCGTCATCGACAAATGATGCTGTGCCATAGCATATGACGCTCCGATATTTCATGCTCCATTTACATGCCTGGTCGGCTTTCACGATTTCGTGATCCACATCGAACCCGATACAAACATTGTTGTTTTTTCTGAGAATATCGATCTTCTTACCTTCCCGGGCAGAGTGAACATAGAGGGTCCGGTTTCTATAACCGAAACAGACGGGAACTATATACGGCTGGCTGGTTTCGCTCAATGCCAGGCGACAGACCGTTGATCGGCAGATGATATCATCAATTACTTCGGTATCGGTAATTTCTTTATCTTTTCTTCTCATTATCTCACCCGAAAAGGAGGGCTCAGCCTTTACCCTTCATAGTATCTCGGAACAATTTTCTTTCGTCCTGCCGGTTTTATATACTTCTCTTCGGAATGCCCTAACGCGATTACCGCATAAATGTGTTCCTCCCGGGGAATACCAATGCGCTGTTTGATCCTCGTATCACGCTTTATCGCCTCGACAGCGAATCCGATCAGGCATGAACCAAGCCCCATGGCGTGGGCACCGAGAAGAATATTCTGCGTTGCCAGGAGCGCATCTTCACAGGGAGTTGAAGCTCCGGGCCTCATACCGATCAGAATTGCCGCCGGGGCACCATGGAACAAGCGATCTTTTCCCGTCTCTTCCCATTCCTGAAGTCCTTCTTTAATGGAGTCGTAATATTCCCGGTAGTATCTCCCCAGAGCATCTTTCATGAAAAGCTTCGAGAAAAAACGGAAAACACTCTTTTCCGCCATTTTGTTGATTCGTGCGAAGAATCGACCCGTTGCTCCGCCAAGCTTATCCACAGAGGATCGATTAGGCAAAATGGTAAAAGTCCAGAGCTGTGAGTTTGTGCCTGAAGGTGCAGTGGTACCGATTTTCACGAGATCTTCGAGAACAGTTCTTTTCACCGGCTGTTCTGAAAACGTTCGGCACGACCTTCGCGACCGCATCAGTTGTACCAGCGAGGATGTATCAAAAGAACCGTAGGGAAGCCATTCGTCGCGGTTTGTTACCGTTTTCAGCTCGAGAGCATATTTATGAATGCCATGTACGGTTATCGCACCCGTCGGGCAGATAGAAGCACAGTGATCGCACTGCAGGGAGCGATCTCCCGTTACGACCGCCTTGCCGTCTATCAGCGAAAGTGTTTGAGAAGGGCATATGGACACACAAAGTCCACAGCCGTTGCAGAGATCCCGATCAATTACTGTTGTTACCGGTAACTTCATGATTCACCTTTCTGTTTTTTTAAAATCGTTTCTACAGGACGACAACGGTCAATTTCCGCAGTACGTCAACCACTATGAATACTTATGTACACTTAAGATTTGTATCGAAGATATGGTTACACCGGCATCTAATGCCCCAACCATTCTATGGTCTTATTTAAAATTCTCTCGTAAACTTCTGACTCGGATGTCTCTGCAGATTTCGGCAGGTCAAAAGAGTGGTCTCCCCCGTCTATGGTTTCCAGGTCCCAGGAAGCATCCAAACGGCCCAATACTTCTTTCATTGTTGCCAGGTCACAAAACGGGTCCCTTGTGCCGGCAAAAAAGAGCATGGGTATTTTAATTCGGTAAAGATGGGCATCACGTGGGTGTTCCTTTTTACCCGGAGGATGTAAAGGGTATCCGAAAAAGACGAGACGATCTACAGGTAGAAGCCCTTCAGCTACCATTTGGGAAGCCACTCGCCCACCCATGGATTTTCCCGTCGCGATAATCTTGTTTGCCTTGTATTCCGATTCCTCCCTGAGAAACCGGTGAACACACTGCCACGTGAAGACCAGTTTATGTTGAGGATCAGGCGTTTTTCTTCCCATTTCCCTGTATGGAAAATTGAACCGTAATGTGAGATGACCCGCTTCGGCAAGACCCTGAGCTAAGAACACAATCAAAGGATTTTCCATATCATTCCCGGCACCGTGAGATATGATAATACCCGTTCCTTTTTTGTCATCATATTTTTCAGGTAACGTAATTACCCCCGACACAAGTTCTTGCTCTCCCACAGGGATAGACACTCTTTTACTTGTCATGTTTATCTCCATTCGAATTCTGACTTCCAGGTAACTCGTTTGGCCGAACTTGATATAATTTATTGATTTCTTCTGGACACTATCCGGATACACGGCCTGTTCGGGGAACAGGCCCTACAATATGTAGGGGCCGATGTCCCCATCGGCCTTAAACATGCTTTGTAAAAGTTACTTGCTGCTATAATGCCGTGAAATGGTGTTGTATTCACCCTCACCCCGACTCTCTCCCATCAAGGGAGAGGGGGGATTTCTGACTTTTTACGAATGCATCAAAATTAGTGTTGCTTTCCCGAATCCTCGCGTATCAATCAATCCAGTTAATCTCCCTCGCAGTTTTCTGGCCAATTACTGTATAATCGAGGCTCTCAGGCATTTCGGCTTCAGTTTCAGATAACGGAATTCTGCCCCCCATAATTTCTGCCTCGTCCTGCGGGTGTAGTGGTTTCTTATCAGGTTCCGCATAGCCCTCCGGATAGATTGGCTGACCTGTCGATAAGTTGTATTTATCTGTGGCGCCTACCGTATGAAGCAACTCGTGAGCGAGAACAACATTGTTTTTCTCCTCCATTTTCCAGCTAGCAAACACTTTCGCAACACAGATCAACCCCTTCTGTAATCCAAGGGATTCTTGGAGTTGTTTATGGGTTGCAGGGTCATAGTACAAAACAAACATTCGTATATCTCCCGCCGGACCATCGTATGTGTCAACCCTGTATGCCCAGAAACGCAATTTTAAGCTCCACCACATTATTTTTAGTATATTTCGGTCTTGTGGTGGTTCTGGCGGAAGCTCATTAACACTCGGGGATAATTTCATGATTATTGGCTTGCTGAGTGCCAACTCATAACTTTCAGCTTCCTGTTTCATGAAGTCCTCAATGGGCTTGAATGTTTCCTTTTGCAACGAATTGATGTACTTTGATGATGTTTCGCTACTATCACCATTAATCGGATATACAACAACCCACAAAGGTTGATCCCAACTGGTCGTTCGTAATTTTGTTGTCCATGTGCCCATACCAACGCCAATGAGTATAGCCAGTAAAATAAAAATTCGTAATACTCTAAAAAATTTTCCAGATGCCATCGGCCCCTGCTTTTTCACGCCACTTTATGTAAAAAAAAGGTTTTTAGGTCAAGAATAAGAGGAGACCTTTGCATAACGTTCCCTTTTGCCCAATTTCTGCGTCAGTCTCAAATTTTAATCCTCGAAATATCCGATATATTCCTGTGGTCTTCGGCGAGCTCAGTCGAACCGTTAAAATTTTCACCTTCCTTGAACTTGAACAAAATTGAACATTCTGCAAAGGTATCGAGAGGTGAGCGGGCCACAATCGAGAACGGCGCTCCTGATGACAGGATTTGAGGGATATCTAAAATATCCATGTCCTGACGCCCCGGGACAAAGTCTCCACCCAGTATTTGGACTGGTGGTCACCGCTCACCAAAAAGGAATACTTTCTGAAAGGTAAGTGCAATTGAAACATCGAGATTTCGAGTGGGTCAAATATAACGACCTGTGTAAGCAGAGCAATTAGATAGTAAAAATATTAACATCAGAAAGCGAAAAGGTCAAACAATTATTGGGGAATCATTCCGAAAAAACCTTTAGCCCTTAGCCTTTGATCTTTTGCCTTTGCGGCTTTGCCGCATTAGGTATGAATTTCTACCACATCACCATCCTGCATGACATAATCTCTTTGTACCATCTGACCGTCTCGAACAGCCGTGCCCCATATTTTAGCGTGCTTTAATTGTTTCACGAAATCCTTGTGTATCTTAAAGGCCAGGTCTTCCAGGGTACTTTCTTTAGGGATTACGAATGGCTCTTTCATGTCAGGTTCCTTGCCCGGAACTTTTGTATATACCCGGATGACCTCCGATAGATCAAAAAGCTTTTCGATAAAGGTCATGAGATTTTTCCCGGTGCGCGTGGACATGCCCAAACATGGTAAATTCATCTCGGCCAGCTCTATAAATATCTCAAGAGTTTCTTCATCTTCAGGTTTGTCCATCTTGTTGACGGCTACAAGCATCTTTTTGATGAAGGGAGGTTTTGTCAGGTCCGTCGTAACAGGAGTTCCTTCCGGAAATATTCGCAATGTTTGAAGAATGTGAACTGTGTCTTCAAATTGCTGTAGGGCATCGGCGTAAAGGTCCACAAGGATGACCACGATGTCGGCACGCCGAATCAAGTCCGCCATTAATGGATCGGTGTAATCTTTGGTAATGGGCGGCGTATCGACGAGTTGAAACTGAATGTTTTCATAAGAAGCCATTCCAGGTGTTGGCTTTTGTGTGGTGTGAGGAAAGTCGGCCACTTCCGGCGAGGCATTCGTTAATATAGCAATAAGAGATGATTTGCCCGAATTGGGGGGACCGATAACCGCAACCTGAGCAGCTCCTTCCTTTTCGACCGAAAAGGCTGTCTTTCTCTTTGATATACCTTTTTTCTTCTGGGCTTGATCCTTGAATTTAGAAACACGCCGGCGAAGATCAGCTCTGAGTTTATCAGTACCCTTGTGCTTTGGAATGACGGTAAGCATCTCTTCCAGAGCATCTACCTTGTCCTCCGGTGTTTTTGCTTCCCGATACCTTTTTTCCGCTTCCAGATATGCTGGTGGTAAATTAGCCGGCACCGATTTTTACTCCTGTCGGTAACGATAAGTATAAGTACAGCTTTATTAATGACACCCCGTTTGTGTTGATTCGAACTATATCATATTAGAGCCTTTATTCTCAACAATTGTATCTTTCGCGCAGATGTCGGCACCCGTAGTGAGAAGGTACAAGGTACAAGGACAAAGGCTAAAGGCTAAAGGCTAAAGGCTAAAGGCTAAAGGCTAAAGAATCAGGGGGATAAGCCTCTCCGGGCTTTTAGCATTCAGCTCTCAGTCCTCATTGCTCAGCTCTTTGCGGCCTTGCCGCATTAGCTATTGCAAACGCGTTGCGTTCAATCTATAAGATGGAGAAACTTTTGACACATTAGCAAAAAGTCGAATTTCTGCAGCTTTGTCATTCCCGACCTAAGCGTTCGACTGAGCTAACGCCGAAGTTCGGAATCCATAACTGCATGTAATTGCTGGATTCTCGCTTCCGCGGGAATGACACAACATAAATATAACAGTTAGTCCGATTGTCATCCTCGGGCTTGACCCGGGGATCTGAAAACGTTGATTATCGATGTGGGAAACTAAACGCCATGATCTTTATTTATCCACCCGTTGCAAAACCCTGTGAACCACCTGCAGGGCTGGCAAAAATTGTTGGAACCTTGAATCATCATGATGTCAAATGCAGGGTTGTTGATGCAAATCTTGAAGGTATTTTGAGCCTTTTGAACTCACCGCAAGCATCCCCGGATACGTGGACCAAACGGGCTAACCGCAATCTTAAGACAAATCTTGCTTCTTTAAAACACGGGGAGACCTATCAAAATCCGGATCGATACAAACGGGCAGTCGCGGACGTAAATCGTGTTCTTGCAATGTCAACCCGGTCTTCTGGCGTTTATATAAGCCTTGCCAATTATCAGGATCAAAAACTTTCCCCTGTGAGAAGTGCTGATCTTATCAGGGCTTCCGAAATACCGGAGGAAAATCCATTTTACCCTTATTTCAAAAAACGGCTACTTGCACTTCTGGAAGAGGAACAACCCGCAATCGTGGGATTCTCGTTAAATTACCTGAGCCAGGCATTATGCACCTTTGCCATGATCGGCTTTCTAAGGCAGGTCTGTCCCGGCATAAGGCTCGTTCTAGGTGGTGGACTGATAACCTCATGGATGAGGAAACCGGGCTGGCAAAATCCTTTCAGCGGCTTGGTAAGTGATCTGGTAGCCGGTCCCGGCGAAGATCCGCTACTTTCTATCCTCGGCAAAACACCTTCAGACAATTATGATACACCCGATTATGATATCTTTAACGAAAATGATTACATGGCTCCCGGATTCATCCTGCCTTACAGTGCCTCAAGCGGATGTTACTGGAACCAGTGTTCCTTTTGCCCTGAAAGAGCTGAGGGGAATCCCTATTGTTCCGTTCCTTCAAAGCAGGTAGTCAAGGATCTTCATACTCTGATTGGGAGAAAGAAACCGGTTCTTATCCATTTCCTGGACAACGCGATCAGTCCGGCACTACTCACGAAACTGGTTAACAACCCGCCGGGTGTACCATGGTATGGCTTTGTCAGGATATCCCGCCATCTGACGGACCCGGATTTTTGCAGAGCCCTGAAACAATCGGGATGTACCATGTTGAAGCTCGGTCTGGAGTCGGGAGATCAGGGGGTTCTCGACGAGTTACAAAAGGGGATTAATCTGGAGGAAGCATCTCTCGCATTAAAAAATCTGAAAGATGCGGGAATCGCAACCTATGTCTATCTGCTTTTCGGGACCCCCGCGGAAAGTCTCGCTGAGGCACGGCGAACCCTTGGATTTACGGTTCAACACCGCGATGAAATCGGTTTTTTAAATCTTGCCGTTTTTAACCTGCTGGCCAATGGACCGGATACGGAGAAGCTTGAGACCACAGATTTTTATGAAGGGGATTTATCCCTCTACAGGCAGTTTTCGCATCCGAAAGGGTGGGACAGAAACCTGGTCAGACAATTTCTGGACAGGGAATTCAAGAGGCATCCCGCTGTAGCATCTATTGTAAGAAAGGATCCGCCTCTCTTTACCTCTAATCACGCGCCTTTTTTGTTACAGTCCATACACCGATATCCATAACGCACATAGAAAAAGCACGGCTATGAGAATTAACTGAATACGAAAATGCTTTATCCATAGATCGGGATTGTCTAAATATTTTTCATTAATACCGGTTATCCTGAATAAAAATGGATGATCTTTTTTCGTTTTGTAATGCGACTGGTAAATTTTGTCAGCGTATATCCAGAATAGAGCTGTAATAACTGCCAGTACAATAATTATTATAGCCGGTTCAATTAACAATTCGTAACCTCTCATTATTTAAAGGAGGGAATGACATTCAGAGCATTGTCTGTAGTCTGATCCACAATGGCCTGAAGCCAGGCTGTTCCTGTTAATATCGCGCCGTCATCCAATGACTGAATTGTGTTTATATAACCTGTATCTTCTTCTTTCAATCTACCCTGGATGATCTGAAGAAAGGAGTCTCTCTCCTTCAGGGCGATAGTCTCTTCTATTTTTCCTGTAAAGCATTCTTTAAGGTTTGGCCAGTTGGTCAGGAATTCTTTTTTTTGCATAAGCAGTTTTTCTCCGTGTTCGCTTTTGAGAATTTTCCTGCCAATTTCAATTGACATTTCCATTTTTTCAGAAACGGCTTCAAATCGTTTTAACCGTTCCCCGATGGCCATCTCCAGTTTTTCGACTGCTCCTTCATATAATTCAGTGCCAAATTCCTGTAATTGGAAAAAGGGCAGGCGGACATGGACATACCACTGCCTCAGGGCGAGAAGATTGGCCAGATAACAGATGTTATTGTAAACTCTATTTTTGATATTTCCATAAAACCCAGGGTAAAATTCTTTTTCGTAAGTTTCATCCTTGCTTCCGCTCAAGAGTTTACCCCCTTCAGGGCAATCCTTGCGGTAAACTGTTCCCGCCGCTATAACCGTGCCATAACCTATCCTTACAGGGCCGACCAGCCCTCCCTGACCACCGAGAAAAACAGGGGATTGATTGAGCATAACTCCTCTGGGCACATCTCCTATTAGGGATGCCGTTGCCTTGTCCTGATTGGACGTATAATTAAAATGGATGTAAGAGCTTCCCACCTCACTGTGGTTCTTGCGGCTGGTGCCTCCGGCCATGAAACAGTCACAGAAATTAATCAGGCTCCCGAGAGTTATGAAGGGGAAAAGGATGGTCTGTTTCAGGCCAACGGTATGACTTCCATTTGCTTCTTCTTCAAGGATGCAGCCCTCTCGTACCTGGGCCCCGCAAGCCATATTAGATTTCTCCAGAAATACGGACTCTTTGAAAAACCCTCCCTTCAGTTCAACTTCGGGGCCAAGTTGACAGTTGACGATGGCAACAGGCGCTTCATGTCCCAGTTTGGTTCCTGACGAAATAAGTGTTTTCTCACCATATATCCTGGTTCCGCTATAGAAGACAATTCCATCACTGGAAATTCTATCTATATCCACCTCTTCTCCTATTTCCACAGAATAGGGATTGGGTATTTTAACGCCTTTCTCCATTAATTGAATAACCTTATTCGACAGATTGTATCTTTCAACCATTTTGCATATTCCTTTCGCTTGTCTTACATTCTTTTGTTTTCCATCTCCGCCTTTTTCATAGTAATCAATATAGCCGTAAGAGCTGCCTGGGTCATTCCCGTTATCCTCCGGGCCTGTCCGATGGATACAGGTGCAATGGCGGTCAGTTTCATTTTCAGCTCGTTGGAAAGTCCCGGTATGGAGTCGTAATTAATCTCCGGCGATATCTTTTTTTCTTCCAGGTTTTTAAATTTTCGAACCGAGTCGTCCTGCCTTTTGATATACCCTTCGTATTTTGCCTCAATCTCAATCTGCCTCTTTACCATCCTGTCTGGAATTTCTTCCCAGCCATCGAAGGCCCTCAGATCATCGTACGTGAGTTCGGGCCTCTTTAAAAGCTGGTAGAAGGTAGTCGGATTCTTAATAGGGGTTGTATTTATTTCAGACAGGATCTGGTTGATATCAGATACTGGATAGATCTTTTTTGAAGACAGATTTTGAATTCCCGATTCAATCTGGCGAATTTTTTCTTTTAAATCGTTATAATCATCATGTGAAATCAGACCAAACTCATAACCTTTGCCCATAAGCCTTATAGTTGCGTTGTCCTCCCTCAGCATGAGACGATATTCAGCCCTGGAAGTAAACATCCTGTACGGTTCATCGACACCCCTTGTGATCAGATCATCAATAAGAACCCCCATATACGCTTCGGAACGATCAAGGATAAAAGGTTTTCTTTTCTGGACGGCCAGGGCCGCATTAATTCCGGCCCACATCCCCTGACCGGCGGCTTCTTCGTAACCGGATGTACCGTTGATTTGACCGGCAAGATAAAGCCCGTTTACAATTTTTGTTTCAAGTGTCTGTTTTAGCTGCGTCGGCTGTACAAAGTCATATTCTATGGCATAGGCACTGCGCATGATTTCCGCTTCCTCAAGGCCGGGAACCGAATGAACCAGCTTTTCCTGAAGTTCCAGGGGAAGACTGTTTCCCAGACCTTTGGCATAAATCTCTTCTGTTTCGAGCCCCTCGAATTCAAGGACGACAGGGTGTTTCTCTTTATCGGCAAACCGCATCACCTTGTCTTCCAGCGACGGGCAATAACGTGCGCTGACCCCTTTTATCACACCGGAATAGAGGGGTGATTGCAGGATATTGTCTCGAATCAACTTATGAGTTGCCCGTGTGGTGGAGCCGAAATAGGAGGGAAGTCTTTCTTCACGCAGTTTTCCCGTTGTATAGGAAAACGGCTGTGGATCGGGATCGCTGTCCTGTCTTTCAAGAACTGAAAAATCAATGGATGAAGCGCGCAGCCTCGGCGGTGTTCCTGTCTTCATACGCCCCATCTCAAACCCCAGTCCTTTGAGAGAATCGGCCAGACAGATGGAAGCGATTTCACCCGCCCTGCCCGCTGACTGACGGGAAATACCTATATGAACCAAACCGTTCAGGAAAGTCCCCGTTGTTAGTATAACGGTTTTTCCTCCGTAGAAAAATCCCGTGTTGTCAATAACTCCGGTAATTTTTCCTCCTTCGATGACAAGTTCATCAACGAGGGCCTGTCTGACGTAGAGATGTTTCTCCTTTTCCACGACTTCCTTCATGGCAAGCCTGTAAAGCTGCTTATCGCATTGAACCCGGGAAGATTGAACAGCAGGTCCTTTAGACCTGTTCAAGAGGCGGAAATGGCATGCAGTCTTATCGGCGATTTTCGCCATTTCACCGCCGAGGGCATCGATCTCCTTCACCAACTGGCCCTTTGCGAGACCGCCGATAGCGGGATTGCAGGACATCAGGGCAATCGAATCAAGATTGATATTGAAAAGGAGCGTTTCACATCCCATTCGCGCCGTGGCAAGAGCCGCCTCACACCCGGCATGTCCTGCTCCGACGACTATGACATCAAATTCTTTTGGCAGACTCATAATTCTCCAGATTTAATAACTTGAATTAAGGTTAATAGTTTAATAACATTAGCTTGAAAAAGACAATAAAAAAATGAGGGTCCCATGTCAAAACCGGAATTCTGGAACAATTCAAAGCGATATTATGATTTCAAAAGCTATCTGATTAACCGGTTCGGGTGCAAAGTCTATAAGCTGCAGATTGATGCAGGCTTTACCTGCCCGAACAGGGACGGAACCATAGCAAGGGGTGGCTGTATTTATTGTAACAGCCGCTTTTCCAGGTTGAGGCAACAGGGGACTCTTCCATCCGTGAGTGAGCAGATCAACAACGGGAAAAAACTATACACCCGGATGAGAAGCGCAAAAAAGTTTATCGCCTATTTCCAGACCGCTACAAATACCTATGCCCCTTACGAGGAACTAAAATCTCTTTACGATGAGGCCCTTTCACAGGATGATATTACAGGCCTTGCCATTGGAACAAGGCCGGATTGTGTCCCGGACGAAGTAATCGATCTGTTGGAAGAATACGCGAAAAGCTACGATGTCTGGCTGGAATACGGCCTTCAGTCCATTCATGATGAGACGCTGAAATTTATTAATCGCGGCCATGATGCGAAAACTTTTATTGATGCCGTAAAGAGAACCGCGGGTAAAAATATCAACATCTGTGTACATATAATTGTTGGTCTTCCAGGAGAGACTCACGATGATATCCTTGAAACAGCAAGGGTTGTAGCTTCATTACCAATTAATGGGATAAAGATTCATCTTCTTCTGGCCCTGGAAGGTACCGTCCTTGGTAATCTTTATAAAGAAGGCAAAATCAAAATGATAACGAAGGAAGAATATGTAAACACCGTCTGCGACATTCTTGAAATATTACCCCCCGAAATGGTTGTTCAAAGACTCACGGCAGATGGTTACAGAGACATATACCTTGCCCCCGAGTGGGGAAAGAACAAGATGGACGTGCTCAACTCCATTGATAAAGAACTGGAAAGAAGAAACTCGTACCAGGGAAGTCGAAGGGGTCAACCTTAATGCGGCAAAGCCGCAAAGGCTGAGAGGATTGAGGATTAAGGGGATAATCCGGTAATTTTGGCCTTTAGCTCTCAGTCCTCATTGCTCATTGCTCAGCGTTTGACCCCTTTCGGATTCTGTACCATTTTTCAAGCCTTTCCTTGATAACCTTCTCATATCCCCTGTCCGTGGGGGTATAGTAGGTTTGGCCTCTCAGTTTTTCCGGCAGATATTCCTGAGGGACGTAAGCGTCTGCATAGTTATGTGCATATTTGTATTCTTTTCCATAGTCGAGATCCTTCATCAACCCTGTTGGCGCGTTGCGTATATGAAGCGGAACCGGAAGAGTGCCGGTTTGATGAATTGCCTGTTTCACTTTGCCGAAACCGGTGTAGAGGGCGTTGCTCTTCGGTGCGGTAGCAAGATAAACCGCGGCCTGGGCAAGGGCTAATTCTCCCTCCGGAAGCCCGATAAACTGGAAGGCCTGCATGGCGGATAGAGCCACGGAAAGAGCCTGTGGATCGGCATTTCCTACGTCTTCTGAAGCGAATCTCACCATTCGGCGGGCAATATAAAGTGGGTCCTCACCGGCCTCGAGCATGCGGCCCAACCAGTACATGGCAGCATCGGGATCACTTCCCCTGAGGCTCTTGTGAAATGCGGATATAAGGTTGTAATGTTCTTCACCGCCTTTATCATACTGAAGGGCTTTTTTCTCCAGGGCTTTTTCAACTACCGCTTTCGTGATTTTTGTGACCGTTCCATCCTTTTTATGAACTAAAGATGTTGCTGCATCCAGGTTGTTAAGTGCTGTCCGGGCATCTCCATCAGCAGCCCAGATGATATGTTTCAGGGCATCCTCCTCGATTTCCAGAGATAGCGCTCCAAGTCCTTTTGACTGATCATTGAGGGTTCTTTCGAGTATTGATGACAGATCTTCATCAGAATACGGTTTCAATACCATTACCCGCACTCTGGACAGAAGAGGAGCGATAACTTCAAAAGAAGGATTTTCCGTGGTGGCGCCGATCAATGTAATCAATCCACTTTCCACGTGATGGAGGAATGCGTCCTGCTGGGCCTTATTGAAACGGTGGATTTCATCGACAAAGAGAATGGTCCTTTTTTGATGATAGCGAAGCTGGGCCTTTGCCTCATCGATAACGGCCCTGATTTCTTTGACTCCGGAGAGGACGGCGGAAAATGTTTCAAAGTGGGATTTTGTCTGATTCGCTATGATGCGTGCCAGGGTTGTCTTGCCAACTCCCGGTGGCCCCCAGAAAATTAAAGAGAAAAGATTATCATCTTCTATGGCGCGGCGGAGCAAACTATCCTTGCCAAGGAGATGGGCCTGACCCACAAATTCCTGAAGGGTCTCCGGCCTCATCCTGTCTGCCAGAGGTCGAACAGTTCCTTTTGTTTCTCTTTCCTGTTGATCAAAAAGATCCATTGCACGACGGAGTTTTAAGTTTCAAGTTTCAAGTTGATGGATTCGCAAAAAGTCGGATTTCGTTCCTCTCTGTCATTCCCGCGTAGGCGGGAATCCAGTTCTTTCAGGTACTTATAGACTCCCGCTCCCCGATCGGTGTCGAGGACAAGCTTCGCGGGAGTGACTCGATTTTTGACTTTTTACGAGTGCATCAAGTTTGATGCATCAAGTCTTCTTTCGTTTTTTTGCAGCCTCGACAATCTCAAATATGGTTGACATTTTGTCCTTTGGCGGTTGATTAAAACAGCGATCCCACTCTTCTGCTGTAAGTTTTTCCTTCAAATAGGTTTCCACGGGAAAGTATGTCTGCCAGCAGGTGATACTCCGCGGGCAGGGAAGATCACCCCGTTCCTGCAGACAATAGGCAAAGGTAACCTGCCCTCCAAGTCTGGGGCACCTGATCTCTAAATCTTCATATTTTTCCATTTTTTATGACACCTGAATCAGGTTTCGAGTTCAAAGCCGGGAGTCCTTTAACTCGAAACTTCAAACTCGAAACCCGTAACTCCATTTATGGTTTTGGATACTGCCCAACTGTTTCCTTTGCCCTCTCGATCTCGTCTTCCGGGAGTTCATAATCTGTAAGCTTTCCGGAAAGGTAAGCATCATACGAAGCAAGATCCACGAGCCCGTGGCCACTCCAGTTGAAAAGGATTACCTTTTCTTTTCCTTCTTCTTTAGCACGTTTAGCCTCTTCAGCGACGGCTGCGATTGCGTGATGTGTTTCCGGAGCAGGAATGAATCCTTCCGTTCTTGCCCATTTTACGCCGAGATCAAAAGTCTCAAGCTGATGGTATGCCCTTCCTTCAATGAGGTTTTCTTTAACAAGATGACTGATAATCGGTGCCATACCATGATATCTCAGACCGCCGGCGTGAATTGGAGCAGGGACAAAATCGTGACCGAGTGTATGCATGGGGAGCAGAGGTGTTGTCATTGCAAGGTCACCGAAATCGTAGGCGAAGGGCCCCCTTGTTATTGTCGGACATGATGCAGGTTCGGCAGCCACTATAGAAATTTCTTTACCATGAATCTTATCTCGTACATAGGGTAAGCACAGACCGGCAAAGTTGCTTCCCCCACCGGCGCAGCCGATTACGACGTCGGGATACTCACCGATCTTTTCCATCTGCTTTTGGGCTTCCTGCCCGACAATTGTCTGGTGCAAGAGGACGTGATTCAAAACACTTCCCAGGGAATAGCGTGCGTTTTCATCTCCGATCATGTCTTCAATTGCCTCGCTTATGGCAATACCAAGACTACCCGGCGAATCAGGAGTTTCAGCAAGGATTTTCCTTCCCGTTTCCGTCAAGTTGCTCGGACTGGGGAAGCACTCGGCGCCCCACGTCTGCATCATCAGCCGCCGGTACGGTTTCTGATCATAACTGACCCTTACCATAAATACCCTGCAATCGATGCCGAACATCTGGCATGCCATGCTCAGGGCGCTCCCCCACTGGCCTGCGCCGGTTTCAGTGGAGATTCTTTTTACTCCGGCCATTTTGTTATAATAGGCCTGGGCAACAGCAGTATTTGGTTTGTGAGAGCCTGCGGGACTTACCCCTTCGTTTTTGTAATAAATCTTCACCGGTGCATCCAGGAGCTTTTCAAAGTTGTATGCCCGGTATAAAGGACTTGGTCGCCATATCAGATATTTTTCTAGGACCTCTTCAGGGATATCGATCCAGCGCTCCGTACTCATCTCCTGTTCGATAAGATTCATAGGGAAAATTGCCGCCATGTCATCGGGGTTTAGAGGTTCTCCCGTTCCCGGATGAAGAGGCGGGCTCATAGGAGTCGGCAAATCGGCCTGAATGTTGTACCATTGCTTTGGGATTTCACTTTCATCTAAAAATACCTTTGTCTGTCTCATAATCTTCTCTCCTTATTTATTTTTTACATTAAACTCTTTAAAAGCCAAACAACAAAACTAAAAAAGCCATGAGGTTACCCATGGCTTTTTTGTTTATTTTCTGATCCATGGGAAGGGTATCTTCCCTGCCCACGGCTCTCATTCAATTATGCATGCAGATTTATCGTGGGCAAGCCTGTGTTACAGCCTGCCACCACCAGAATTTATTTTTTACACTTTTTACAATCATGAATAAACTCTTGCCTGCATTGCTCAATTAAGTTAAAAACAACTAACATAATGAAAAAGGGCTGTCAAGGAAAAATTTATGAGATTTTTTTGTAACAGCTCAATAAATCGGGGTAAAACCCTTACAAGTAAACTCCGAATAAGGAATTTAGGCGTGAGCCTTTTATGATAGCTTCGCAAAAAGTCATGAAACTCCCTCTCCCTTGATGGGAGAGGGCAGGGGTGAGGGTGAATGTAGCGTTATTCCAGTCACTTATGTTCCCCTCCCACCAGGGGAAGGGAAATTCGGCTTTTTACGAGTTCATCATTATTTTTGGTGTTGGTTAAGAAGAAACAAGGGGGTGTATTATGGATTTTCAAACAATTAAAGTTGAGAAAAGGCCCGAACGAATCGGGATTATTACTCTGAACCGTCCGGAATTACGTAATGCCATATCAATTCAAATGCGCCATGAAATTTCGGAATGTTTGAATGACTGGAGGGATGACCCGGAAGTCGGTGTTGTTATTCTCACAGGTGCCGGTACTTCGTTCACCGCCGGATTCGACCTGAAAGAGTTTAAAAACCCCGAACTTTTTGATGAGCTTTTTAACTCTTCCGCAAAATACCACCGCGATGTGTGGAAATTTCCAAAACCCACAATAGCTGCTGTGAATGGTCCTGCAATGGCAGGAGGTTTTGATTTGGCGAAGCTTTGTGATATAAGGATTTGTTCCAGATCGGCTGTCTTCGGACACCCTGAGATAAAATTCGGAGTTCCAACCCTGTTTACACCGCTTCGGTGGATTATCGGAGAAGGTTTGGCAAGAGATCTTTGCCTGACGGGAAGAAATATCAATGCGGAAGAAGCCTACCGGATAGGACTCGTCAGTGAGGTCGTTGACGACGATCGATTGTTACAACGTGCGATTGAAACAGCGAAGATCATCATGGAGGCGCCCCTGGAGGGTCTTCAAATTACGAAAAGTTTTCTTATGGACAATGCCGGCCGGGGCCTGGAAGAATCGTTCCGCATCGAACATGACGAGGTGTTTAAAAAAATTATCCAGAAAACCATAACACCAAAGCAGCAAAGGTCAAAGGCTAAAGGCTAAAGGCTAAAGGCTAAAGGCTAAAGGCTAAAGGCTAAAGGCTAAAGGCTAAAGGCTAAAGGCTAAAGGCTAAAGGCTAAAGGCTA
>Ga0209121_10002364_pt1 | contig 19238 bp, 21 predicted proteins | sample Cruoilmetagenom3_FD_187292 | JGI IMG/M metagenome (GOLD analysis project Ga0209121, IMG submission 187292) | Oil polluted marine microbial communities from Coal Oil Point, Santa Barbara, California, USA - Sample 3 (SPAdes) (version 2) | ecosystem: Environmental > Aquatic > Marine > Oil seeps ...
TCTTCGAGGATGGACAACAACATCACTTCGCGCCGCGATGCCATCAGCTTGCCCAGGGTGACATTTCCCACGGGTTTCAGCCGCGGATCCACCAGCACAATGTGATAGAACTGTTCGGGCAGATCATCCTGATCGCGCAGATAATCAATCGCCTCGCCCACATTCCAATGCTCAGGCACCATGACCACTTCGCGTTGCATCAGTCGGCCAGCGGAATACTCCGGGTAGGTCAGCGATTGTTCAACCGCGACCCGGTCACTGTCTTCCAGCACCTCAAGGATGGCCGATTGTTGGGCGTCCTCCAGATCTTCGACAAGATCAACAACATCGTCGCTGTCCAGATCACGCACAGCCTCGGCCAGCACCTCGGGGTGCAGAATCGAGATGATCTCTTCGCGGATAGATTCGTCAAGTTCCGACAGGATATCGCCGTCAAATTCCTGGCCATAGAGCTCCAGCAGGCGGCGGCGGTCAAAGGCGTTGATCTGCTCCAGAAGGTCGGCGATGTCAGCCGCGTGCAGCGGTTCCATTTCGGCCAGCAGCATGTCGCGGTCAGCATTATCGACTGCCAGAATGATGCGGCCAACCGCCTGACGATCCAGCACATAGGGGTTGTCGTCACGGTCTGTGCGGTCCGGGTCGAGGTCGCTCAGTTGGTCATCCTCTGCCATGTCGCCCTCCCCGGCCAATATGCGCCTGTCTGAGGGATAAAGAAGCAGCTTCAGGAAAACAATGAGAATGGGGTGATTTACCTCTCAAAACCGCGCGCGTATCCTAGGCCCTGCGCAAAAGAGGAGCCAGCCAGATGACAACCGACACCATTCTTGCAGGCCGGGTGTTAAGCTTTGCGGGATCACCCTTTGCTGGTGACCCACACGACGCGGTGCACCTATCTGACGCGGTGTTGGTGCGGGCGGGTCATGTTGTGACCACCGGATCACTACAGGACATAAAGGCCCAAAGCCCCAATGCCACGCTCCATGATTATGGCGATGCGCTGATCATGGCGGGTTTTGTGGATGCCCATGTGCATTATCCACAAACGGCGATCATCGCCAGTTGGGGCAAGCGGCTGATTGACTGGTTAAACAGCTATACATTCCCCGAAGAAATGCAGTTTCATAACCCCGCGTATGCCTCTGAAATTGCGGATAGATATTTTGATCTGACCCTTGCGAATGGCACCACGACAGTGGCCAGCTTCTGCACCATTCACCCCGAAAGCGTGACTGCATTTTTTGAGGCAGCACAGCGGCGCAATCTGCGGGTGGTGGCGGGCAAAACCTGCATGGATCGCAACGCCCCCGAGGGGCTGCGTGACACGGCGCAAACCGCCTATGATCAATCCAAGACATTGTTGCAGGCCTGGCACGGCGTCGGGCGGGCCAGCTATGCCATCACGCCGCGATTTTCGCCCACCTCAACGCCTGAGCAATTAGAGGCCCTGGGGGCGCTTTGGGCAGAATACCCTGAGTGTTTGATGCAGACCCATCTGAGCGAGCAGACCGACGAGATCAATTGGGTCAAAGAGTTGTTCCCGCAGGCGCGTGATTATCTGGATACCTATGAGGCGCATGGATTGCTGGGCGCTCGCGGGCTTTATGGGCATGCGATTCATCTGGAACCGCGCGAGCGCGACCGGCTGGCCGAGGTCGGCGGCGCGCTGATCCATTGCCCGACATCAAACACGTTCATCGGCTCGGGCCTGTTTGATATGGCCGCGCGCATGGCCGAGGGGCAGCGCGTGGGCTTGGCCACAGACACTGGCGGCGGGTCGAGTTTTTCGATGCTGCGCACCATGGCCGCCGCGTATGAGATTGGCCAGCTATCGGGCACGGCGCTGCACCCGGCGCAGCTGTTATGGCTGGCCACAGCCGGGTCTGCGGATGCTTTGCATATGGGTGATAAGATCGGCAATATCGCGCCGGGTATGGAGGCTGATCTGGTCGTGCTTGACCTGGCCTCAACCCCGGCGATTGCCCAACGTGCCGCGCGCGCGGCAAACATCTGGGAGGCCGTGTTTCCCACCATCATGATGGGGGATGACAGGGCGGTAAAGGCGGTGTGGGTGGCGGGCCAATCCACACCATAGCGCAGCATTTTCAAGTTGTGAGGCTGGTCAGCACCCTGGTTGTCCAAGCACCAGCACATAGACATCGCCGGATCTGACGAGGCCAAACTCCGTCACCCTGGCGTTCAACAGGTTCTTGCGGTGCGGCCCCGATGCCATCCAGCGCTCCAAAGCATTTGAAACCGACGTGTTCCCCTTGCTGATGTTCTCGGCGAAGGTGCAATATCGGTATCCTGCACGCTTGGCACGCTGGTGCGGTAAGCTACCATTCGATCCTTTATGCGAGAAAAAGTCATTTTTAGCCATATCTTTGGCGTGCGCTGCTGCCAGGTCTGTCAAAGCCTTATTCACATGGATCGCCGCACGGCCTCTTTGGGCACGCAACGTGTTGATAGCATCTTGTGCGGCTGGTCCCTGATTTGAAGTGCTTTGCGCCGATGCGGCGTGCGTCTCAAGCATCAGAACCGCACAAAACAACCAGACGATTGCAAAGTAATTCATTTTATCCTCATTCACAGGAACGCGATTTCAGCATAGGTTAACACCCCGGCGTGCCCAAAACCAGCACCCAGAGGTTGCCCGCCCCCCGGGCCAGCCCGAACTCTGTCACCTGCCCATGCAGTACATTGCGCCGGTGCACCGGCGAAGTCATCCATTGTTGCAATACATTGTCAAAGCTGGATTGCCCCTTGGCCAGGTTCTCGGCGACATGGCAATAGGCATAGCCCTGCGCACGGGTGCGATCGACAAACGTGTCCCCGTTCGAGCTGACATGCCCAAAAAAACCATTGGCCATCATATCGCGGGCATGACCACTGGCGACCCGCTCCAGGGTTGCATTGGGCTGCAATGCGCCCAGCCCGTGTTGGGCGCGAAGGGCATTTAGGGCATGGGCATGGGAGGCACTGGTGATTTGCACAGCGCCAGTGACCGGGGCGGAATGGCTGGTGGCAACTGGGTCCTGCACGGTGACACAAGCACTCAGAGCGGCGCAGATCATCAGGCACAACATGCAGGCAACAGATCGGATCATTTACAGGCTTCCTTTTGTGTTGCCACCACGCTACCGCTCTGCCAATTGCCGCGCCAGCGTGTTTTGCCTCTCAACAGCTTTAGGCAGGTCAATGGTGGTGATCTGGCCCTCGGCCACGATCCTGCGCCCCTCCACCAGCAAATCACGCACACGAGTGGGCCCGGCCAGCAGTAACGCGGCCGGGTCCCAGCTGCCGGCAGCTTCAATGCCGCTTACATCCCAGATGGCGATATCGGCGCGTTTGCCGGGGCTGATCTGCCCCAGATCGGGGCGCCCCAGCACTTGCGCACCGCCACGCGTGGCAATCTCTAACGCTTCGCGCGCGCTCATGGCATCGGCGCCGTTTGCCACGCGTTGCAACAGCATGGATTGGCGCGCCTCGGCCACCAGATTGCCTGAGTCATTGCTGGCGGACCCATCAACCCCAAGGCCCACTGGCACTACTGCATCGCGCATCGCCCGCACCGGGGCTATCCCGCTGCCCAGACGACAGTTGGAACAAGGGCAATGCGCCACTCCGGTGCGGGTTTTTGCAAACAGATCAATCTCTTGCGGGTTCAGCTTCACGCAATGGGCATGCCAGACATCCGCGCCGGTCCATCCCAGGCTTTCGGCATATTCACCCGGACGGCAGCCAAATTGCGCAAGGGAATAGGCAATGTCTTCGTCATTTTCAGCCAGATGAGTGTGCAGCATCACGCCTTTGTCACGCGCCAGCAAAGCCGCATCGCGCATCAGCTCACGGCTGACAGAAAACGGTGAACAAGGCGCAACGCCCACGCGGCACATCGCCCCCTCAGCGGCGTCATGAAAGGCATCAATCACCCGGATGCAATCGTTCAAAATTGCGGCCTCATCCTCAACCAGACTGTCAGGGGGCAAGCCGCCGGCGGCTTCACCAATGCTCATCGCGCCGCGGGTGGGGTGAAACCGCAAACCAACCTCAGCGGCGGCATGAATGGTATCCTCCAACCGGGCGCCATTTGGATAAAGATACAAGTGATCCGAACTGAGAGTGCAGCCCGACAGTGCCAGTTCAGCCAGGCCAATCTGGGTTGAAACATGCATCTCTTCGGGGCCAAACCGCGCCCAGATCGGATAGAGTGTTTTCAACCAGCCAAACAACAGTGCGTCCTGCCCGCCCGGCACCGCGCGGGTGAGGGTCTGATAGAGGTGATGGTGGGTGTTGATCAGCCCCGGCGTCACCAGACAACCGATGGCGTTGATCGTTTCGCCAGCGTGCTGCACCCCCTGCCCCACAGCCGCAATCACACCATCCCGGATCAGGATATCGGCACCGCGCAGCTCGTGGCGCGCATCATTCATGGTCAGCAAATGATCAGCGTTTTGGATCAGAAGGTCAGTCATAGCAGGCCCTTTCCTGGGGTCCGCCCTCTCATCTGGTGGGGTGCAGGGCGGAAAAGGGCAAAGAGCCTTGCAGCACTCTCAGCTTAGCGTGATGTGGCGGTGCGGCTCAAGAATAAGTGGACAGGATGGCCAATGCGGCGGCGTGCTGCTCGGCCCCTGCGGCTGCTAAAACGCGCCCGCCGTCATGCACTTTGCCGCCCTGCCAATCAGTGACAATGCCACCTGCGGCCTCAATCACTGCGATCGGGGCCTGGATATCATACGAATTCAGGCCTGCCTCGATCACCAGATCAATCTGGCCTGCCGCCAACAGGGCATAGGCATAGCAATCCATGCCATAGCGGGTCAGTTTCACCTGGCTGGACACGGCCTTGAAGGCAGCACCTTCCCAGTCTTCGCCGACTTCGGGGAAGGTGGTGAACAAAATCGCCTCGCTAAGGGGGCCATTTCCGCGTGTCTCAAGGGGGTGTTTGCCCAGCGGCCCATTTACCTCGGCCCGGCCAAGCCCGCCTTCAAAGCGCTCTCCGATGTAGGGCTGATCCACAATCCCATATATCGGACCATTTTCGTCTGAAACCGCGATCAAAACCCCCCAAGTGGGGGTGCCCGACAAAAATCCACGAGTGCCATCAATCGGATCAAGCACCCAGGTAAGGCCAGACGTGCCTTTAGTCAGCCCAAACTCCTCGCCCAGGATCGAATCGCCTGGGCGCAATTTGGTCAGCAACTCACGCATCACACGTTCGACTGCGCGGTCGCCTTCGGTGACAGGATCAAAGCCAGAGCCCGCCAGTTTGTTGTCTGCGGCAAGGCCCGCGGCCCTAAAGAATGGCAAAACCGCCCCGCGGGCCGCATCAGCCAGCGCATGGGCGGTTTCAATAATGTGTTCAGTTTGCATGATGCCCCCGGCGCTCACCCCGCGTGTTGGGGTATGAGTAGCGGGGAAATCACATCACCTCAAGCGACGTCGCTGAGCACGCGCGCCAATTCAAACAATCGCCGACGTTGGTTTTCCGGGATCGCATAATAGGAGCGCACCAAATCCAGCGCTTCTTTATCGCCCATCAGATCCCCTGGTACTTGATCTGAACCGGATTTCTGGTCTGCATCCGTCTCAAGCCCTTCAAAGAAAAAGCTGATTTGAACGTCCAGCGTATCGGCAATATCCCACAACCTAGAGGCGCTAACGCGGTTCGCGCCGGTTTCATACTTCTGAATCTGCTGGAACTTGATCCCAACACGTTCGGCCAATTGTTGCTGGGTCATTCCCACCAACCAGCGCCGATGCCGAATACGTTTGCCAACATGCACATCAACTGGGTGCGGCATTTCCCTCTCCTTTTTAAAAACATGGTCGTCCACGATTGTCAGGTCGAACAAATATCGAACCGCTAAAGGAGCCAGCAAAGCCCCCGGATGCTGCCCATCCCTAAACACGGCGGAAGGTATCATTTTGGTACTAAAAAACAATAACTTTCGCTACCCGAATGGGGTATTACCTAAATAAAGGCACAATCTACGCGAGAACCTATCCAACAAGATAGGGCGCGCCCTGTTTTAAGAGGTGTGCCGCATGATTGGCGTGGCAAATTTCACCTTACAATTCTATGAAGAAACGACTTTCATTATAGTTAACCACTCTGGTTCACTGTCTTTTTTTAGGAAACATTGATGCGCGCCTATATGATTCTCTCTGACGGGGCCTCCCCGGAGTTAACAGACACCCCAATGCCTGAGCCGCAACAGGGCGAGCTGCGATTGCGCATTGGGGCATGTGGTCTGAACTTTGCTGATTTATTGATGGTGACGGGTCAATATCAGGATACGCCTGCCGCGCCATTCACGCTGGGCATGGAGGCGGCTGGTGTCGTAGACGCGCTTGGCCCTGACACGATTGGCCCGGCGGTTGGCAGCCGCGTGGCGGTGTTTGGCGGACAAGGCGGGTTGGCTGAATATGGCTGCTTTGATGCCTCACGCGCGGTGCCATTGCCCGACACCATGAGTTTTGAACAGGCGGCGGCATTTTTGATCGCCTATGGCACCAGCCATGTCGCGCTGGATTACAAGGCCAGGTTGCAACCGGGCGAAACCCTGTTGGTTCTGGGGGCCGCAGGTGGTGTTGGCCTGACCGCGGTGGAGATCGGCAAACTCATGGGGGCCAATGTGATCGCCTGCGCGCGCGGGGCCGATAAGCTGGAGGTGTGCCGCCAAGCGGGCGCTGACCATCTGATCGACGCCAAATCGCAGGATATTCTGGCCGAGTGCAAGGCATTGGGCGGCGTGGATGTGGTCTATGACCCGGTGGGTGGCGATCAGTTCAAAGCGGCCTTTCGGGCCTGCAACCCCGAGGCCCGTATCCTGAGCATCGGCTTTGCCTCGGGCGAGGTGCCCAAAGTGCCGGCCAATCATCTCCTGGTCAAAAACCTCAGTGTTATGGGGTTTTATTGGGGGGGGTATTTGAAATTCAAACCCCAAGTGGTCACCGACAGCCTTGCCACCCTGATGGGCTGGTTTGAACAAGGTCGCCTGACGCCGCACATCAGCCACACCTTGCCGTTGGAGCGCACAGGCGAAGCGCTGGAGCTGCTGCGCACGCGCAAATCAACCGGCAAAGTGGTGATCACGCTTCCCTGATGGCCATTGGCGCACGGGCGCAGAAACCTTCACGCACCATTTCCGCCAGCTTGGCCACCAGTTCGTTACGCGGAGTGCAGGCCCCATAAACGTTGATCCTTTGCGTGCCCAGATCCGGCAGGCCACTACCGGGTGGGATCATTTCCAGCTGTCGTGGCGAGCTGCCCTCCAGTATGGTCATGACGCCGAGGTCGGCGCTGGCCGTGGCTTCGATTGCGCCATCGGAATTTGAATCAATGGCCGTTTCCCAAGGGATGCCGTGGTCATCCAGCTCTTTGATCACGCGGGATCGGAACAGGCAGTTGCGGCAATTGGCCAAGGGAAGCGGGCGTTTCTTATAGGCCGTGCCCCCCGGTGCCCCATACCAAAGCAGCGGCAGTTTGGTCAGCGTTTCACCGCCAGGCCCGGCGTTTGTTTCGGTGGTCAGGATCAAATCAACCTCACCCCGGCCGTATGATTCAAGCAAGGCGGTTGAGTAAGACGAGCTGAGCTGCACCCGCACACGGGGGTAAGCCGCATTAAAGCGTTTCAGCACCTTGGGAATGATCGGATAGATGATGTCATGCGGCACACCAAAGGTGATCTCACCCTCCCAGACTTGATCAGTCAGGCGGCTCACGGCCTCGTCGTTCATCTCAACCAACCGTTTGGCATAACTCAGAAGTTGCTCGCCTGAAGCCGTCAAACCGATTTTGCGATTGCTGCGATCCAGCAATGAAATATCCAATGCCTCTTCCAGGCGTTTCAGCTGCATCGACACCGCCGATTGCGTAAGGTTTAGTGCCGCCGCCGCGCGTGTCACCCCGCCATGCTCTGAGACCGCAAGGAAAGAGCGCAGGGTGGTCATGTCCAAATTTCGTATCATCACATTTCCTGATGTATCACTTCACAATCATTCGTTTTCAATATGACGCATTCTACCGCATATATCAACATATGAAATGAGACACCCCAATCACATCACGAGACAAGAAGGATAAGATCATGTCGATTGCCACCAAAACCCAATGCCTGCCCAGCATCACTGCCCCCCGGTCGCGCTCGGTGCTTTCACTCTTCTCTTTGGCCCGCCAGCGCCGCGCTCTGGCGCAACTGGATGAGGTCCGGCTGAAAGATCTGGGCTTGTCCATTCAGGACGCCCAAGCCGAAGCCCGGCGTCCATTCTGGGATGTGCCGGCCTTCTGGCGTTAACGGTCCGTGAAAATTCAAGGCAATGCGCCACCGGAAATGCTTGAATTAAGCTGCATAAACCCCAATATTAGCACCAGACCCCGGCACTTTACGGGGATGGTGCAATAATTCGGAGGCTTTGATGGCTGAATTTGATACAATCCGGGCAGGCGGCGCAGCTCGCTCAGCCGAGATTGACGCAGGGCTACGCGCCCATATGAACAAGGTTTACAGCACAATGTCTGTGGGCCTGTTGCTCACCTTTGCTGCGGCATGGGCCATTGGCAATAATGCGGCGATGATGAACACGCTTTTCACCGGGTTTACCCGTTATATCGTCATGTTCGCGCCGTTGATCATGGTGTTCGCCTTTGGCGCGGCCATCAACCGGCTGTCGGCCGCTGGGGCGCAACTGTTCTTTTACGTCTTTTCCGCCGTGATGGGCGTGTCGATCAGCTATATCTTCGTGATCTTCACCGATTTCTCAATCGCGCAGGTCTTCCTTGTGACCTCCATCTCCTTTGCGGGGCTGTCTTTGTGGGGCTACACCACGAAAAAGGACATCTCGGGCTGGGGTAGCTTTCTGATCATGGGCCTGATTGGCCTGATCGTGGCGTCGGTCATCAACATCTTCTTGGGTTCGCCTGCGATCATGTTTGCGATCTCCATCATCGGTGTGCTGATTTTTGCGGGCCTGACGGCCTATGACACGCAAAACATCAAGAACACTTACCTTGCCCACGCGCACCACGGTGACAGCGAGTGGCTGAGCAAATCGGCCATCATGGGGGCGCTGGGCCTCTATCTGAACTTCATCAACATGTTCATGATGCTGCTGAACCTGCTGGGCTCACGCGAGTAAACCAGCCGCAACCAATACCAGAGAAGGCCGGTCACAGTGACCGGCCTTTTTTATTTGACCTCGGGACCGCCAAGCAAGAATTCGCAATCCGCAACAACGGGGATTCCCTTATCCTCTCATATCTGGCAATACTTAAACATACCTGTCAGCAAGGGAATTGAGCGATGAAATCAACCAGTTTTGCCGTAACGGCCGCCGCAGTCACCGCATGTGCCAGCCCTGCATTGTCAGAAACCGACGTTTGGCAGTTGTTGGATCAGATCACCATTCAGGAACTGGTGACTGAAACATCCTATGAAGTGCGCAAAACCTATCCGCCCGCGCTGGCGCGTGGTGCCGAAATTGCAGTGGAAATCACTGGCTACGCCACGCCTGCCCTGCCCGGCGACATGGTGCGCGAATTGCTGCTGGTGTCGGATATGGGCCTATGCCCCTTGTGCGGGAGCGCCGATCATGGGGCAACATTGGTGGTCAGCCTGGCAGATGAAATCCCGGTGATCGACGATTCCAGCCGGATCACCCTGCGCGGTACCTTGTCCCCGGTCACAGATCCCGAAACATGGCAAAGCGTTGTGTTGAAGAATGCAACAATTGTCACGCAGTAGCCTTTGGGCCCGACAACACACCGCCCGGCAACACACCGCATAATTCCCCGGCAGTTTCATTCACCAATAAAGAAAAACCGCGCCCAACCGGACGCGGTTTTTTAATTTCCAAAGTCAGGCTGATCTTACTTGATCTTGCCTTCTTTGTACTCGACGTGCTTACGCACAACCGGGTCATATTTCTTCACAACCATTTTTTCGGTCATGGTACGGGCGTTTTTCTTGGTCACATAGAAATGGCCCGTGCCTGCGGTCGAGTTCAGACGGATCTTGATGGTCGTCGGCTTCGCCATTGGTGTTCTCCTGCGTCGAAGGGCAACCCTTCGTGAATCTCTTATGAAGCCCGCCTTTTAACGCGGCCCGCGCCCAAGTCAACCGCATTCCACCGCTATATCAGCGCGACAGGGCGGAAAGTGGCGATCAGGCCCGGATTGGTATGCGCGGAGGGCCTATAAGCCGGATTTTGTCGGGGGATTGCACAGGCAATCCCTTGGATGACCATTCATCTTGACGCACCGTTACCGGTACACCTCTAGCTGCCAACCCGGAATACGAGGCCAAGACGACCCAGAGTGCATTCCCTATTTGGCATTGCTCCCGGTGGGGCTTGCCGTGCCGGCGCTGTTGCCAGAACCGCGGTGGGCTCTTACCCCACCGTTTCACCATCACCCCTGCGGACAGGGGCAGACTATTCTCTGTGGCGCTTTCCCTCGGGTTTCCCCGGCCGGGCGTTACCCGGCACCGTTGTCTTGTGGAGTCCGGACTTTCCTCGCCATCTTGCGATGCCGCAGCCATCCGGCCTTCCGCGCAAGGTTGATTTAGGCGTTCGAATCGTTGCGGTCAACGTGCAAGCGGGCGAGGGATTGAATGATTTTCTGGTCTTGCGCATCAATAGCCCCGGATTTCCACGGCCGGAACCGCAACCGAAAGGCGCGCAACAGGTCCTCGTGCGGGGTGTCTTCGGGGTATCCAAAGCTCTGGGCAAAATCACCGAACTGACTGAGGTCATGCCCCTCAATCGGGGTGTCTTTGTACCAGACACTCAGCCCTTGGCGCGCCAGCCTTTGCCAATCAAAGCGCGCGCCAGGATCAGATTTGCGCTCGGGGGCCATATCGGAGTGGGCGATGACGTTCACGGGCGCAATGGACCATCGCGCCATGATACCAGGCATCAGCGCCTCAAGCGCTGCCATCTGTGGCTCGGCGAAGGGATGGGCGCCGGTATTGTCCAGCTCAATCCCGATAGATCGGGAATTTACATCATCGCAACCCGCCCAACTGCCCGCCCCGGCATGCCATGCACGGTCAGCTTCATCCACCATCTGCCAGATGCGCCCGTCCCCCGCGATCAGATAATGCGCCGACACCTCAGCAGCAGGGTCACACAGCCGCTCCAGCGCCGCCTCAGCGCTGGTCATGGCCGTGTAGTGCAGGACAATCATGTTGGGCAGGATGCCCCCATGCCTCTCTGCGAAATTCGCAGAGGGCCGCCAGATCAGCTCAGGTGTGCTCACGCACCGCCAGCCGAAGAGACCGCTTTGCGGAACGGGGCCGGATCCCAGCCACAGGCATATCCGTCGCCATCAGGGTCAAGGCCCAGCTTGTCGCGCTTGGGGCCACCTTTGGACAGAAAATCAGCTTGCGCCTGTTCATAGGATGAATATTTCGCGCAATTGCGTTGATATCTTGCTTCTTTGTTGAACCCCGCACGGCGGTAGACTTGTGTGCCAACAGGGTGGGTCGCGCTCAGCGCGTATTGGACGATGCTGGGGCCTGTGCTGCCGCTGCGCTGTGGCAGGGCTGTCGGCTCGATCACTTTGTATTGTGCGCTGTTCTGGGCGATCAGCTGCGCATCACTTTCGATTGAGCGTTGCGCCCCTACCGCCTCAAAATCATTCTCGCTCGAAATTCCGCTCGCTGTGGAAACTGTCTGTGGTGGCGGGTTGTTGGGATCTGCCTGTAACGGGGGCACTCCGGAGTTTGCCGCTGAGCCATCAAGGGCTGCACGGGTTTCCGCCGCCAGTGTATCGGCATCATTGGTAGGTGTAATTATTGTGGTGCTTGTTGCCGCAATCGGCTGAGACGTAACAGAGGCCGCCGGAGGCAAGGATGACCCGGTCAACGCAGCCTCGCGCGCAGCTTTCTCGCGCTGATATTCATCATAATCATTAAAGCCAACCCCAGATGCCCCGCTTTCGGGAACCGAGGGCGAACAGGCGGCGAGGGCCGCACAGGCCAATACTGTCAATGTGATACGCATCTGATTTTTCCTGCCTTGGTCGTCTTTTGCAGAGTGTTTTACCACCATTTCGCTGGTTTGGCTACAAAACCTGCCGCCGCCTCAAGGGCGTAGGCCGTATTCAGCAAATCGCCCTCTTCCCAGGGCTGGCCAATCAGTTGCAAACCCAGCGGAAGCCCTTGTTTATCTATCCCTGCGGGCACGGTGATGCCCGGCAAGCCGGCCAAATTGACCGTGACAGTAAAGACATCGTTCAGATACATCTGCACCGGATCGGCATCGCTCATGTCACCCAACCCAAACGCCGCCGACGGTGTGGCGGGGGTCAGAATTGCGTCAACGCCCTGGGCAAAGACGGTTTCAAAATCCTGTTTGATCAACGTGCGCACCTTGCGGGCACGGTTGTAATAGGCATCATAGAAACCTGCTGACAGGACATAAGTACCAATCATCACACGGCGTTGCACCTCAGGGCCAAAGCCTTCGGCGCGGGTTTTTTCGTACATCTCGGTGATGCCATCACCATGTTCCAGCTTGGCACGGTGCCCATAACGCACACCATCATAGCGCGCGAGGTTGGATGATGCCTCGGCCGGTGCAATCACATAATAGGCTGGCAATGCATATTTGGTGTGCGGCAGGCTGATATCCCTGATTTGCGCGCCTGCATCCTTTAACATCGCAGTGCCATTGGCCCAAAGTTTCTCAATCTCCTCGGGCATGCCGTCCATCCGGTATTCTTTTGGAATACCAATGACCTTGCCTTTGATATCGCCCGTCAACATGGCTTCAAAGTTAGGCACGGCCAGATCGGCGCTGGTGCTGTCTTTGGGGTCATGGCCACACATTGCTTCCAGCATGATGGCCGCATCGCGCACGGATTTGGTCATTGGCCCGGCCTGATCCAAGGACGAGGCAAACGCCACAACGCCCCACCGCGAACAGCGCCCGTAGGTGGGCTTGATGCCGGTGATGCCAACAAAAGCGGCGGGCTGGCGGATGGATCCGCCGGTGTCAGTGCCCGTGGCCGCCAAACACAAATCCGCCGCCACAGCCGAGGCCGAGCCACCGGATGAACCACCCGGCGTCAAAGCCGCATCATCATTGTCACGCCGCCAGGGGTTAACGGCATCACCATAGGTCGATGTCTCGTTTGAAGATCCCATGGCAAACTCATCCATGTTCAGCTTGCCCAGCATGACCGATCCGGCATCAAACAGGTTCTGGCTTACGGTGCTTTCATACTCCGGTTTGAACCCGGCCAGGATGGCAGACGCCGCTTGTGAGGGCACGCCTTTGGTGCAGAACAAATCCTTGATTCCCAAAGGGATGCCGCACATAGATGGTGCATCACCTTCACCCAAACGGGTATCGGCGGCCTTGGCCTGATCGCGCGCCAGATCCGGGGTATTGTGCACAAAAGCGTTCAGCGCATCTGACGCTTCGATCTGGGTCAGGCAGGCCTCGGTCAGCTCCAGGCTGGTGATCTCTTTGGCGCGCAGCTTGTCGCGGGCCTCGGCAATGGTCAGTGTGTTCAGATCAGACATTATTCAACCACCTTGGGAACCGCAAAAAACCCTTCGCGGGCATCGGGCGCATTGGACAAAACGCGCGCTTGCTGATTGCCGTCGGTTACCACATCTTTGCGGCGCGGCAAACGCATGGGGGTCACGGATGTCATGGGCTCTACACCGTCCACATCCACTTCATTCAGCTGCTCGATAAAGCCCAGAATGGTGTTGAATTCCTCGGCCAACGCGGGAAGAGCTTCGTCCTCTATCCGGATGCGGGCCAGTTTGGCCACACGGGCGGCGGTGTCTTTGTCGATTGACATGTCTGCCTCTTGAAGATTGGGGTCAGATCAGCATTTAGCGCCCTGTGCTGCGCGCTGCAATCCCTATGCCCCCTTTTCTCTTGGGCAAATCATGTTAGTCTGCGCTCAAATTGAATCAGGGAGATGGATATGCAGATCACATGGTTGGGCCACAGCAGTTTTCGGATCGAAATTGGCGGACAGGTTCTGCTGATTGACCCCTGGCTGACGGGCAATCCGATGTTGTCGGAAGAGCAGCACGAGGACGCAACAAAAGGGGCCACCCATATTCTGCTGACCCATGCACATTTTGATCATGTGGCTGATACGGTGGCGCTGTCCAAATCACTGAATGCGCCTGTTGTGGGGCAATATGATCTGATGTCTTGGTGGGAAGAAAAAGAAGGCCTGACGACAGTGGGCTTTAACAAAGGTGGTACCGTTGATCTGGGCGGAGTGGCCGTAACCATGGTGCATGCCACGCATTCCTCCAGCTTTGGCGGGCCCGATGGCCCCAATGTGCCCGGGACTGAATGTGGTTTTATGATCGCAGGCGAAGGCCACACGATCTATGTGTCAGGCGATACTGATGTCATGGCCGATATGAAGGTATTTCATGATTTGCATAAGCCCGATATCGGCATCCTGTGCGCCGGGGGCCATTTCACCATGGATATGCGACGTGCCGCTTATGCTGCGAAAACCTTCTTTGATTTCAAAACGGTCATCCCCTGCCACTACAAAACATTCCCCATTCTGGAACAATCAGCGGCTGCGCTTATCGCCGCCCTGCCCGGCGTTGATGTTACCGAACCCGAGGTGATGCAGCCCATTACGATTTGAGCGGGGCCAAGATTTTTCGCACGAAAAATCCCGGTCAGCGCAAATCATCAAAGAACGTCTTCAACAGTTGTTCTGACTCGGCAGCGGCCAGCCCGTCATAGACTTCGGGCACATGGTGGCACTGGGCGTGGCTAAACACCCGCGCGCCCTGTGCCACACCGCCTGATTTGGGATCGCTCGCACCATAATACAGCCGCGCAATACGGGCGGCTGAAATTGCCGTGGCGCACATCGCGCATGGCTCCAGCGTGACATACAGGTCATGGCCCGGCAGGCGTTCTGAGCCCAGTGCAGCACAGGCCGCGCGGATCGCAAGGATTTCGGCATGCGCTGTGGGATCTGACAGTTCGCGGGTGCGATTGCCGGCACGCGCCACAACCTGGCCATCTGGTGATACCACGACAGCCCCCACCGGCACTTCGCCCCGCGCTGCGGCACCGCGCGCCTCACTCAGGGCGGCATCCATATGTGAACGGAATGTCATGCGTCCGGTTTTGCCCCGCACTCGCCGCTTTCGCAAGCCCGACAGATGCGTTATGCGCTGACATTATGAACACAGACACCCCATCAGGCGACCGGATCGCCAAGGTTATCGCCCGCGCCGGGCTGGCCAGCCGCCGCGAAGCCGAGCGGATGATCGAAGCCGGACGCGTCACCGTCAACGGCAAGATCATCGACCGGGCAGCGCTGAATGTAACAGCCGCTGACCGCATCACCGTGGATGGCCGTGATCTGGCCGCCCCCGAGCCTGCGCGCTTGTGGCTTTATCACAAGCCCACAGGATTGGTGACCACCACCAAAGACGAACAGGGGCGCGCCACGATCTATGATGATCTGCCCGAGGAGCTGCCACGGGTGATGAGTGTCGGGCGGCTTGATTTGAATTCGGAAGGGTTGTTGCTGCTGACCAATGACGGCGGGTTGAAGCGCCGGTTGGAGCTTCCCTCAACCGGCTGGGTGCGCAAATACCGCGTTCGCGTCAACGGCCGCCCGACCGACGCAACATTTGAGCCCCTGCGACAGGGCATCACGGTGGACCGGGAAATGTTTCAGCCGATGGTCGTGACGCTGGATCGCCAGCAAGGCGCGAATGCCTGGATCACCATTGCCTTGCGTGAAGGCAAGAACCGCGAAATTCGCCGCGCGATGGAAGCTGTCGGCATGACTGTGAACCGTTTGATCAGGGTGTCTTATGGGCCATTTCAGCTGGCTCAGCTGAAACCCAATGAAGTGCAGGAAATCCGCCCGCGCATTCTGCGGGATCAGCTGGGGTTGGAAATACCAGCGGAACCTGAGGCGAAACCTAGCGGCCGACCGGGCAAAAAACCGGGTGCCGCGCGCAAATTGAAACGCCCGCAGCGCCGGGATCAGCGATAGGTATCTGGACAAAACCACCATTGGACGCATCTCTGATTTTGCGCTGAGCTCTTGAATATTCTGCAGTGATTACCTTAAATATCTGGATGAAGCCAAAAATTCTGACGACATTGGCCACCTATAGCCGCCAGCAGTTCACCAGTGACTTAATCGCTGGGGTCACTGTAGCAATGGTTGCATTGCCCTTGAGCCTTGCGATCGCAATTGCATCTGGCGCGGAGCCGGAAAAGGGGATCGTCACAGCAATTGTTGCAGGAGTCCTGATCTCTCTTCTTGGCGGTAGCCGTGTGCAGATCGGCGGGCCGACTGGTGCGTTTATCGTCGTGGTTTTCTCTGTTATTTCCGAGCATGGATACGATGGGCTTGTCCTGGCGACATTTATGGCCGGGATACTCATGCTGATCGCCGGATATGTGAGAGCAGGTAATCTGGTCGCCTATGTACCAGAGCCGGTGGTCAACGGCTTTACCATCGGGATTGCTGTCATCATTGCGACAAGCCAGGCCAAAGACCTGTTTGGCTTGGCTATCTCGGACGTTCCGGCAGAATTCATACCAAAGATCGACGCACTTTGGCTGGCACGCGATAAACTGAATGCTATTGCGTTCGTGATCGGTCTGGCGACCATGATATTGATAATTGTGTTACGACGATTGGCACCCAGATTTCCGGGTTTGATTGTTGCTGTTGGTTTGACATCAGCCGTTGTTGCATTGGTTGATCTGCCGGTTGATACTATCTTTTCCCAGTTCGGAGCTTTGCCAAACACGCTACCAATTCCTGCATTTCCGGAGATAAGCATAGAGCGGCTTATAGAATTGCTCCCGTCAGCCCTTGTCATCGCCTTTCTCGCAAGCGTTGAATCGCTGCTGTCGGCAATGGTCGCGGACAAGATGATTGGGGGCCATCACAGGCCTAACGCTGAAGTTTTGGCTCAGGGCTTTGCTAATATTGGCTCCGCCCTGTTTGGGGGATTGCCCGCGACCGGAGCCATAGCCCGCACAGCCACAAACGTTCGCGCGGGCGGCAAAACACCCGTTGCCGGCATTATTCATGCCTTGACCATTTTATTGGTCATGCTTCTGGCGGCACCTCTTGCGGGTTATCTTGCGATGCCCGCATTGGCAGGATTGCTTATTCTCACTGCGTGGAACATGAGTGAGCCACACAAGTGGCGCGGCTATATGCAAACACGCGTCTCAGATCGGTTTCTTCTCTTTGTGACGCTGTTTCTGACTGTGTTCGCAGATTTGACCGTCGCCATAGGTGTTGGTGTCTTTATCGGCCTTGCCTTGCGATTGCGTCGGCACAACGTGGCCATCGAGAATGACTGGACACCGCCGGATCGCTAAAACAACGGCGTTATGTGCTGCATGAATTATGTTTCGTGCCGATAACGCCGGTCATTAGCTGCATTGCAGGAAACAACATAAAGGGCGCAACACCAGACCTTCGTTGACACGGCTCCCTTTACGCGCCACGCGACAGCCAGCTTTTGCGATAAGCTCCCGGAGAGCTGCCATAGCGCGCCTTGAACCTCTGTGAAAGCTGCGAGGAGTTGGTAAATCCGGTGGCGGCGGCGATTTCGGCCACCGACAGGCCGGTTTCATTCAGCAAGGCATGCGCGCGCGACACGCGCAGATCCATGTAAAACTGCGCCGGGGACAGGCCGGTGTGCTGGCGAAACAGGCGTTCAATCTGGCGACGCGACAGGCCCACATGATCAGAGATGGCCAACACATCTGCGGGCGCCTCCAGATTGTCGGTCATAAAGGTGATGGCTGCAATCAAATGCGAATTGCGACTGCTCAATCCCTGACTTTGCACCGATCGCTGCGAGGCATCCCGCGTGGCCGAGCGCAGATGGATGCACATATCGGCCACGATAGCCGCCAGATCAGCCCCGTGATCTGCCTCGATCAGAGACAGCATCATATCCGTGGCCGCCGAGCCACCTCCGCAGGTCAGCAGACCACCGTCATTTTCAAACAACCGCCCCGTGGGGGTCAGATCAAGGTAGCGCTCCACAAATGCGGGCTGATTTTCCCAATGCAGGGTAAAGCGGCGCCCCTTTAGCAAGCCTGCGCGCGCCAATGCAAAGGCGCCAGTGCAAATGCCGCCGATGTGCGCGCCATGGGCCTTTTGGCGGCTGATCCAGGTGGTGATCTGAGGTGAGATATGGTCTCCCGGCTCGCCCCCCGCACAGACAAAGGCCAGCGCACCGCGCGCCACATCGCACAGACCCGTATCAGGCGTGATCATCACCCCGCACGAACAGTGGACCGGGGCTGCGTCTTCGCTCAGCACATACCAGCGATAAAGTTCCTTACCGGCCACTTGATTGGCGATGCGCAGAGGCTCCAGCGCGGCCGAAAAGGCAAGCAAGGTCAGCTTTGGCAGCAACAGAAAGTAGAAATCCCGTGGCGGGCCGTCATAATCGACAGGGTGGCTGGCAGCACCACGGGGGACAAAGCTGCGTTCATTCATAAGCAGAGTTTAGCAGACTGAAGCGCCAGGAGAACAGACAGTGCAATTTTATGCCCCTGCGAGCACATGCACTGCGGCCCGGTGGTGCCATTGGCATTTCATTTTGCCCTTGCAGACAAGCTGCGCTAAAACCCGTTCAAATTTGTGTAACAACCGGGACCAAAAACATGGCCGAGCTTCTGACGATTGAAAACCTAAGCAACCTGCTGATGCTGTGCTTTTTGCAAGCGGTACTGGGGTTCGACAACTTGCTGTATATCTCAATTGAATCGCAGCGCGCACCCGTGGCACAACAAAAAGCGGTGCGGTTTTGGGGTATCATCCTGGCTGTGGCGCTGAGGGTTGTGCTGCTGTTTGTGATGATCCGGCTGATTGACGCCATGGCCGAGCCATTTCACATCTTTGACTGGGTTGGCGTGCTGGAAGGTGGCGTGAACTTTGCCACTGTGGTGTTCATCGTCGGCGGGATTTTCATCATGTACACGGCCGTAAAAGAGATCAGCCACATGCTGACCATCGAGCATCTGGGCACAGACGTGCAGAATAAAGCCGGCAAATCAGCGGTCAAAGTGGTGATAATGATTGTGGTCATGAACCTGATCTTCTCGTTTGATTCTGTGTTGTCGGCGCTGGCGATCACCGATGTGTTCCCAATTCTGGCAGCGGCCATTTTGCTGTCGGGGGTGGCAATGGTGGCGTTGGCTGATGGTGTCACCCGGTTTCTAGAGAAAAACCG
>Ga0209121_10002365_pt1 | contig 19238 bp, 16 predicted proteins | sample Cruoilmetagenom3_FD_187292 | JGI IMG/M metagenome (GOLD analysis project Ga0209121, IMG submission 187292) | Oil polluted marine microbial communities from Coal Oil Point, Santa Barbara, California, USA - Sample 3 (SPAdes) (version 2) | ecosystem: Environmental > Aquatic > Marine > Oil seeps ...
CCGTTAGCACCAGATGGCCCAGCGCCGCCACTTTGATCTTGCCCTGCATGTGCTCCACCTTGATTTGGTCGCTACGATCCGCATAAAAACCTGCAAAACACTTACCGGAAAGTCAAAGCGATGTTCTTGCCCCTGCCCGCAGGGCGGCTGACGTTTATCGCACCGCTGATCGCCGGGCAATCCGCACGCCACACCAGTCTGGTGGAACAGGCGGCGCCTGAACACGGGCGCAGCGGGCCGGATGGGCGCGACTGTAACAGGGCGACAGCAGCAGCGGTGTCATAACGACGCTTCGGCGCGAAATGCATCTGGGATGTTGTCGCGCCCGTCCAGCAGCAGATCGGCCATCACCTCGGCCACTTTGGGGGCCATGCCAAAGCCGATTTTAAAGCCGCCATTGGCGATGAACTGGCCGGGATACAGCGGATGCCGCCCCAGTACCGGCGCGCGGCTTTTGCTGCGCGGGCGCAGACCGGCCCAGCGCTCGATCACCTTAGCCCCCTGCAACACCGGTACGGCGGCAATCGCGCGGGCGATCACGTCATCAAGGGCGGAATCTGTGCTGGTGGGGTCGTCAAAATCCCGCTCGGTCGTCGATCCGACAGCCAGGGTGCCGTCGGCATGCGGGATGATGTGCACCGTGTCGGCAAATAGCTGCGGTTGGCCCCTTGCGTCAAAGTGAAGTAAGGCGGATTGGCCTTTGACCCCGGCGCCAACCGGCTTGCCCAGCTGCGCGCTGATCTCAGACAATCCTGTGGCCCCTGTGGCGTGAATGACCCGCCCGCGATCCGGGGCGTCTGCCACAATGTCGACGCCGCGCGCGGCCAGCGCTGAGACCAAAGCCGCACAGGCGCGACGAGGGTGCATCCGCGCGCTAAGCGTGTCGTGAATGACAAAACCGGTGGCGCTGGGCGGGGCCCAATTGGCGAAATCACTCGCCGGGCGTACCTGCCAATCTGCCTTGCCCTGCCATAAGGTTTGCGCGCTGGTGGCCCGCTGATGCGCCAAATCCAACCCGCGCTGGTCGGCTAAAGGTTGTAACCGCCCGGTGCGGCCATAGCCGGGGGAAACGCCACCAACCGCCTCAACCTCGGCCCAGAAGGGCTCGGCCATAATCAGGCTGTCAAACTGAAACGCCTTTTTGGGGTTCCAGTTTTCCGGGACATGCGGGGCCAGGGCGCCTACCAGCCCGCCGCTAGAGCCAGCGCCGGGGCCGTTTGGGTCAATTACGCGCACTGTCGCCCCGCGCCGGGCGCAGGCCCAGGCGATCGACAGGCCAAAAATCCCCGCTCCGCGTACCGTTACATCGACCATTGCCAAACCCCGTGCCTTTCTACAGTGTCGCGCTGTTACGGCTCTTACGGAAAAACAGCATGGCGTACCAGCAGGCGGGCGTGGGGTGGGCAGACGGGCAGGTGCCGGTGTCTGTGCAATTCGACGATCCCTACTTTTCTTTGCAGGACGGGGTGGCGGAAACCGGTCATGTGTTTCTGGCAGGCAATGACCTGCCCGCGCGCTTTGCGTCGGGGTTCCACATTGCCGAGCTGGGGTTTGGTACCGGGCTGAACATGCTCTGCGCCTGGGCCGCGTGGGAGCAAAGCGGCCAGACCACGCCGTTGCGTTTTACCAGTTTTGAGGCATATCCGATGGCGGTTGCCGACATGGTCAAAGCTCTTGCCGCCTTTCCTGACCTTGCCCCATGGCGCGACAGGTTTCTGGAGGTTTGGACAGGACAGGGCGGTTGTGATTTTGACACGCTGCAATTGCAGGTGATCACCGGCGATGCGCGCGACACGCTTCCGGGCTGGCAAGGCCGGGCGGATGCATGGTTTCTGGACGGGTTTTCCCCGGCCAAGAACCCCGAGCTATGGGGGGCGGATCTGATGGCAGAGGTGGCAAGCCATACGATACCGTATGGAACGGCGGCAACCTATACGGCAGCCGGGTTCGTGCGCCGCGGGTTGGAAGACGCCGGGTTTACCGTGACCCGCGTGCCGGGGTTTGGGCGCAAGCGGCATATGACGCGGGCAGTGCTGACATGAGCCAGGCAAACAAGGTGGCGCAGACAAACAACGTGCCAATGGGCGTTTTTCTGATGATCGCGGCCACGGTGGTCTTTGCCCTGCAAGACGGGATCTCGCGGCATCTGGCGGGCACTTATAACACCTATCTGGTGGTGATGATCCGCTACTGGTTCTTTGCGGCCTTCGTGATCTTTCTGGCGATGCGCAAAGGCGGCGGTTTGAGGCAGGCCGCCCGCACCACGCAACCGGGGTTGCAAATTCTGCGCGGGGCGCTGCTGGCGGCCGAGATCTGCATCGCGATTTACGGCTTTACCTTGCTGGGGCTAATCGAAAGCCACGCGGTGTTCATCTGTTACCCGTTGCTGGTCGCGGCGCTGTCCGGCCCGGTGCTGGGTGAACGTGTGGGCTGGCGGCGCTGGGTGGCCATTGCGGTGGGTTTTGTCGGGGTGCTGATCATCCTGCAGCCGGGACGCGGGGTGTTCAACCCGGCGGCGGCTATCCCGCTGATATCGGCCTTGCTCTTTGCGCTTTATGGCCTGCTGACCCGCTACGGGGCGCGGCGCGACAGCACCGCCACCAGCTTTTTCTGGACCGGTGTGGTGGGCGCGGTGATGATGACGGGCGTGGGGGCCTGGTTTTGGCAGAATATGACCGGGCCTGATTGGGTGTGGATGGCTATGCTGTGCGTCAGCGGTGTGCTGGGGCATTGGCTGCTGATCAAATGCTACGAGATGGCCGAGGCCAGTGCGGTGCAGCCCTTTGCCTATTTCCACCTGATCTGGGCGGCAATTCTGGGCCTGTTGATTTTTGGCGAATCTATCCGCACCAATGTCGCCTTTGGTGCCGCGCTGATTTTGTGCGCCGGGCTATTCACCCTATGGCGCGAACGCGCGCAGGGTTGAACCTGTCAGCTCATGCGAGAACGGGATTGGCAGCGCCTCTTTGCCCAGCCTTGCGCGATAGATCGGCAGGCTTTCCGTGACGCGCATCACGTAATTTCGGGTCTCGTTGAACGGGATATGTTCGATCCAGTCGACAATATCCGGTGTGCCGGTGCGCGGATCGCCATAGCGTTCCATCCAGCCCGTCGGGCGGCCCGGCCCGGCGTTATACCCGGCGGCCATCATCACCACATTGCCATCGAAACCCCCGGCCAGCCCAGCCAGGTAATTCGCCCCCAGCTTGGCATTGTACCGCCATTCCAAGATTAGCCTGCGCGTGTCATGCCCGGCCAGGATACCCAGATCGCGGGCTACCAGTTTGGCGGTGGCGGGCATCACCTGCATCAGCCCGCGCGCCCCGGCGCCGCTGACCACGATGGGGTCGAATTCGCTTTCGCGCCGGGCAATCGCCAGGGTCATTTCCGAGGCCATCGGCAGCTGCAGGCTGGCCATCGGATGTACCGGATAATAGGCGGCAGGCAGCACCATCGCGGTGCGCGCCGCCCGCTTGGCGATCATCACCGCCAGATGCGGGCGATCCATGTCAATCGCCATCTGACCCAGCTGGTTGGCGGCCACCGGGTCCAACGTTTCGACCATATGGGTCAGGAACCGTTCGGCCAGATCGGCCTCGTCCGCCAGCAGAAACATAAGTCCGGCCTTCAGGACGCTGGATTTCATGATCTCGGCCTCGCGCCAGGGGGGTGGTACGGCGGGTTTGGCAAGGGCGGGATCAAACGGGCGACCTATACGTTCGGCAGCCAGCAACCCATAGAACGAGGTCTGAAACTGGGCCCCCATCACATAGGCCTCATGCGCCGCTTCGGCATTGCCCATCGCCTCGTGCGTGCGGCCCAGCCAGTATCCGGCGCGGCCCTTGGAAATCGGCGAGGCGACCGATGCGTCAAACCGCTGAAAATGCTTCAGCGCAATGGCCGGGTCGTTCAACCTGCGCAAGGCCAGAAACCCCGACAGCCATTCCAGATCGGAATAGGCATAGCCCGCACCATTCGTCAGGTAATGCTGCGCTGCGATGCGATAGGCACGTGCCGGATCGCCAATACGCATTTCCAGTCGCGCCAGATCACGACGCCGGGTGGCCCATTTGTCAGGCTCGCCCAAAGCGGCGGCACTGGTCGACCGCTCCAGTAGCAGAACAATGGCGTCCTCGTCGCGCCCCTTGCGGTCACGCCAGACAAACCGCCCAAAGGCCAGCCCGGGATCATCTTGCAGGGCTTTGGGAACAGCCTTGATCTTGGTGTCGACACCGGCGGCCATGTCATGCAGGGTAATCCGGGCTTCGGCTAAGGCCCGGTTGGCGGCGTCCACCAGTGGCAACATGCGTTTGGCACTGACCATATGGCCGTCCCACAGCATCCGGTCCAGCCGGGCCACATGGTGCGGTGCCAGCAGTTTCTTGTAGGATTTCAGATAGGTCGCCTGCAGCCCACTGCCCATCGGCATGGTGCGCCAGGCGATCACCACCTCGCTAAACGCATCACCCTCGCGCGATTGCGCAATCAACGCTTTGGCATGCGCCAATACACCTTCGGCGGTTTGTGGCGGCTGATCGGCGAAGAACGCCAGAATTTGCTCGGTCGATGCCTCGTCAAACGCCGCTTCGCTTTTGCGGCGCAACCAGTCCAACCCGGGCCAGTCGGGCCGACGTTGCAAAAAACCGGTGACCTGCTGCGGGGTGCCGCGTCCGGCGCGCAGCCGGTGCCATTCGATCACGTCGTTTTCCACTGATCCGTCCGGCCCGGCCGCCGTCAGCGCCGCAGCCCAGTCGCCCTGACGCATCGCTGCCATCGCCTGACCAAGCCGATCAGCCCCGTCCGCAGCTGCGGGCAGGGATAAGCCCAAACAAAACAATACTATCAACGCCGATATGCGCGTCATCACTTGCAATTCCCAAGCATCCAAGGCTAGAGCCTGTAAAGATACCCTTTGGCCCGTGCGGATCAACACACAAATGCGGTACAGGCCGGAGTCAGCGGGGTTTGCCCGTAAAAAACGACGCACTAACTTAGGGAGCGCACCCATGTTCAAAGGTTCTATGACCGCCATCGTCACACCGTTCAGAAACGGCGAGCTGGATCTGGATGCGCTGAAACACCTGGTGGACTGGCAGATCAGCGAAGGCACAACCGGCCTGGTGCCGGTGGGTACCACGGGCGAAAGCCCGACACTCAGCCATGACGAACATGAATGTGTCGTCGAAACCGTGGTCAAGGCGGTTGCTGGCCGGGTGCCGGTGATTGCCGGGGCGGGATCGAACAACACGCTCGAGGCGATCCGCTTCATGCAATTCGCCCACAAGGTCGGGGCCGATGCGGCGCTGGTGGTGACGCCCTATTATAACAAACCAACCCAACGCGGGCTGACCGCACATTACACAGCGCTGCATGATTGCTGCGAGTTGCCGATCTTCATCTACAACATCCCGGGCCGCTCGGCGATTGATATGAGCGTTGTGACAATGGGTGAACTGGCCAAATTGCCACGGATTATCGGGGTCAAAGACGCCACCGCCGACATGGCCAGGGTGTCGCAGCAGCGCGCCCTGTGCGGCGCGGATTTCATCCAGCTATCTGCTGAAGACGCCTCGGCGCTGGGCTTCAACGCCCATGGCGGCGTGGGCTGCATCTCGGTCACCGCCAATGTGGCCCCGAAACTCTGCGCTGAATTTCAAGCTGCAACTCTGGCAGGCGATTACGCTACTGCGCTGACCTATCAGGACCAGTTGATGCCGCTGCATCAGGCTATCTTTACCGAACCGGGGCTGGTCGGCGCGAAATACGCGCTCAGCAAACTGGGCCTATGCAGTGAAGAGGTCCGCTCTCCCCTGACCGGACTGGAAGACAGCACCAAGGCAGCAATAGACGCCGCCATGTCCCACGCAGGAATTGCCTAAGAATCCCTGCTGCTTTTTCTGGCTTTTAAATATCCCGGGGGCTTCGGGGGCTGGCCCCCGATCCCTCCGCTAACTCCGGGCATCACCGTTTGCCGTAGTAATACCCGACCACATGCTCTGCTTCAGCAAAGAACAACCAGCGCGACGCAAATACCCCGGTCAGATGGCTGACCACGGCCACCCCGGCCAACAGGTGGTTGAACGGCATAAGCAACAGCGCCACAGGCACAACAACCATCAACACCAACGAAATCACCCGTAGCTTGGCACTATGCTTGCGCCCCACAACATGGGTGAACTCGCGCAACAGATAGTTGGTCCCCGTATGGGGCGGCTCGAACGCGCGCACCGTCCCGATAGTACCCAGCCCGGTGGCTGTGGCCAGGGTTGATCGCGACCCGGCAAGCGCCCCGTCGCCCTTGGCCCAATAGGCGATCTGAACCATCCCGGCCACCAGCAACAGCACGATGGCAGGCATAGTCTGCCCGGCCAGCAACGCCCCGCCCGCCAGCGAAAAGCTAAGGAACATCACAGGCGTCAGCGGCATGTTCCAGCGCGGAATGGTTTTCAGCTGGGCGTAAATCATCGACGTGGTGAACACCGCTGTCAGGCTGATCACAGCCCCCACAAGGCCCAGAACCGGCCAGCGGGTGTTGGCAAACACCAGTCCCGCGCCAAACAGTGCCATCACAATCAGCGCAATGACCGATGCCCAGCCTTCGCGGCTAAGCCAGCTGGTCTTCCACTGGGTAAACGCCTTGATCGCCCGCTCTGGGTGCCCCAAATGAAAGGTCGATGCCAAAAGCCCGCCGACCGCCAACAGATAGGCGATGGCGAAAAATGCAAAGGCGGTCCAGCCGGTGACGTCAGGAAACCCCAACCCCAGCCAGAACAACAGACCAAACCCAAGCCCGGAAAGCGATGTGAACAGGATGACAGATGGTGCCGGATGCATCAGAGTTTCTCCAGTGTCTTGTCAAGCCAGCCCAGAAAGCCGCCTGCGTCTTCGGCAATCGGCGCCAGCAAGGGTGCCAGAACGTCGATATCGCCTTGCAACGTGTCTTTGGGACGGGGCGGCAGGTATTTGTTAACCGGCTTGGTGCCTTGTTCGGGCATCAGATCCATGCCGCCGCGCTCGGCCACCAGCTGCGACACGGCGCTGTCAGGATCACCCAGGTCGCCAAAATGCCGCGCGCCTGCAGGGCAGGTGCGCACGCAGGACGGGACCCGGTCCACCTCGGGCAGATTTTCATTGTAAATCCGGTCGACGCATAGGGTGCATTTCTTCATCACGCCTTCGGCCACGTCCAGTTCGCGTGCACCATAAGGGCAGGACCAGGCGCACAGGCCACAGCCGATGCAGTCGCTTTCGTTGACCAGAACAATCCCGTCTTCGGCGCGTTTATAGCTGGCCCCGGTGGGGCAGACAGTGACGCAGGGCGCATCCTCGCAATGCAGGCATGATTTCGGGAAATGGATCAGTTGCGCCGCACCGCTGGGCGGTTGAACTTCGTAACTGTGGACCCGGTTCAGAAAGGTTCCCGAAGCGGCGGCGCTGTATGGGTTTTGATCGGACAGGGGTGCGCCATAGTTTTCAGTGTTCCAGCCTTTGCAGGAAATCACGCAGGCGTGGCAGCCTACACAAGTATCCAGATCAATGACAAGGCCGAGTTTACGGTTGGTTTTTTCCGGAAGCTGAGTCATCCCGTACCCCGCTCACAATCCGGGTGCACAAGAATTTTTGAAAATTCTTGGCAAATTTTTTCGAAAAAATTTGGCTGGTTCATTTGCCCACCTTCCACTTTAACTGCTCGGGGCCGGTGCCCACGGGGGATTTGATCGGCGGAAAGGCCGGTTGGCTTTCGTTTTGATCCGGCGCCTTTTCGATCTTGACCTTCAGATCAAACCACGCGGCCTGACCGGTGATCGGATCGGAATTGGCCCAGCGCAGCCCATCGCCTTTGGAGGGCAGCAATTCGTGGATCAGGTGGTTCAGCAAAAACCCTTGGGTCGCCTCGGACGCATCCGTGTCCAGCGCCCAGGTGCCTTTGCGTTTGCCAATCGCGTTCCAGGTCCAGATGGTGTTGTCATTCAGCGCCGCCATTTCCATTACCGGCACGGTGATTTCCCCATGTGGAGAGGTCACTTTGGCCCAGTCGCCATCCGAAAACCCATGCTGACGCATAAGTTTGGTTGGCAGATACAGTGGATTGCGCCCATGCAACTGCCGCAACCATGCGTTTTGCGAGCCCCAGCTGTGATACATCGCCATTGGCCGCTGGGTCAGCGCATTAACAGTGAACCCATCATTGCCGTGTTGATCGGTTTCATACCAGATCGGCAGCGGATCCATGGTTTCCTTGATCCGGTCGCGCAAATGTTCGGGCGGTTGCCGGTCGCCATGGCCTTCGGCGGCGATCTGGAACTTGCGCATCGGTTCCACGTAAAGCTGGAACAGATAGGGCTGCGGGCTGTCATAAATGCCGATGTCAACGGCCCAGTCCTGATACCCCGCGTTCCACGGTTTGTAGTAATTCGCGCCTTCGGGAATGTGATGCACCGCAAAGCCGCCATTTTCGATATAGCGATCCAGCTGGTCGGGGTTCACCGCGCCGCGTCCAAAATCATCGCCATCGCCCCGGAACCCGGCCAGCGGGCCGACGCCGGGTCGGCGTTCGTGGTTGACGATGTAGTCGCCGTAATCAGCATATTTCTGGCTGCCATCTTCGTTGACAAAGCCCGGCAGGTTCAGCCGCGCGCCCAATTCGCACAAAACCGACTGGAACCCGCGCACATCGCGGTCCGGTTCGATCACCGGCCAGCGGATGGCATCGGCTGCCGCGTCGGCCTCGCAGATCGGGCGATCCAGCATCGAGATACAGTCGTGACGTTCCAGATAGGTGGTGTCGGGCAGGATCAGGTCGGCGTAAGCCACCATTTCGGAACTATAGGCATCGGAATAGATGATGCGCGGGATAACATAATCACCATTTTTATCCTTGTCCGTCAGCATGTCGATCACGCCAGAGGTGTTCATCGACGAGTTCCACGACATGTTGGCCATATACATGAACAGCGTGTCGATCTTGTATGGATCGCCCGCATGGGCGTTGGAAATCACCATATGCATCAACCCGTGTGACGACATCGGATTTTCCCAGGTAAACGCCTTGTCGATGCGCGCCGGGCTGCCGTCCTCTTTCAGCATCAGATCATCAGGCCCGTGCACAAACCCCAGATGCGGGCCGTTCAGGGGCGCGCCAGGGGTCACGCCGCAATGTGGCTTGGGATGTGCCTCGGGCGGTTTGGGATAGGGGGGCTTGAACCGGAACCCACCGGGAACCTCGACCGTGCCCAGCAGGATTTGCAGCACATGCAGCGCGCGGCAGGTCTGGAACCCGTTGGCATGGGCGCTGACACCGCGCATCGAATGAAAGCTGACCGGGCGGCCGATCATCTTGTCGTGCTTTTCGCCGCGAAAGTCGGTCCATTCATGGTCCAGCTCGAACGCTTCGTCAAAGGCGACGCGGGCCAGTTCGGCGGCGATGGCGCGGATGCGATCTGCGGGGATGCCACAGCGCTCGGCCACGGCTTCGGGGGCGTATTCGTCGGCCAGATAGCGTTCGGCCATCAGGTGGAACACCGGGCGATGGGTGATGCCCGCCTGGCGGTGGCTGGCGGACAGGTTCGGGCGCACGCCGGGCTGGTCGAACGGGGTCAGCTTGCCGGTCACCCGGTCGATCACCAGCGGCTTGCCGTCATCATCGCGCAAAAACAGGCCATGATCGGGCGAGGTTTCATCGCCATTCACCAGAACCGGCGCATTGGTATAGCGCGCCAGATAATCCAGATCGATCTTGCCCGCCTTCATCAGTTCGTGAATCATCGCCAGGATGAACAGCCCATCCGTGCCTGGCGTGATGCCAACCCATTCGTCGGCCACGGCGTTATAACCGGTGCGGATCGGGTTCACCCCGATCACCCGCGCGCCGCGCGCCTTGATCTTGCCGATGCCGGCCTTGATCGGATTGCTGTCATGGTCTTCGGCCACGCCAAACAGCATGAACAGTTTGGTATAGTCCCAATCCGGCTGGCCAAATTCCCAGAACGCGCCGCCCATCGTGTAGATGCCCGCTGCCGCCATGTTGACCGAACAGAACCCGCCGTGTGCCGCATAATTGGGTGTGCCATAATGCTGCGCCCAGAAGCTGGTGAAAGATTGCGACTGATCGCGCCCGGTGAAAAACGCCAGCTTTTCCGGGTTCTCGGCGCGAATTGGCGCCAGCCAGTCGGTGGCGATTTGCAGCGCCTCGTCCCAGCTGATTTCCTCGAACTCGCCCGAGCCGCGCGGGCCGACACGTTTTAGCGGGGCCTTCAGGCGCGACGGCGCGTTGACCTGCATGATACCGGCAGAGCCCTTGGCGCACAGAACGCCTTTGTTCACAGGATGGTCACGGTTGCCCTCGATGTAGGCGACCTGTTTTTTGCCATCGGGGCCGTCTTTCATGTGGACATTGATGCCGCACCGGCAGGCGCACATGTAACAGGTGGTTTGGCGCACCTCGTCCGAGACTTTTGGCGATGTGTCCACTGTTGGCTGCTGATAGGCCATGTGCCCTCCCTTGGGATTCCTCGCGGCAAGTTAGATCAACACATATGGAAATGCGAATGCTTTTTTTTGAATATGTGAATGTGATGCGGGTATCTGTCTTGGATCAGCGGTTCGAAATGGGCGTGTCGGGGTGCGGATCCGGGTTTTTGCGACGGTAAACGCGGTGGACGGGTTGCCGTAGAGCAACAGGTAAGCCGGGTGGCCTGATCGTGGATCGAATAGCCGCGATAGCTAGGCTTGCCCGCCGCGCCATCAATGCCGCTGACGCCGGAACGTTCGAAATAGACGCCCTTGAGGCCGCAGTTGATCTTGACGTTACCGGTCATTGCGGGCCCTTTTGGGGAAAGGGGGGATGTGATGCCGGTACTGGAAAAGGCATATGATACGGCGCGGGCACGGCGCGCGCGGGTGGTGTTTCCTGAAATGGACGAACCGCGCGTGGCGCAAGCGGCACGGCGGTTGGCGGATGACGGGCTGTGCCAGCCCTTGCGCCTGGCCAAGGCGTCTGACGCCCATGTTGCGGCGCTGGTGGCGACGCGTGGGGTGAAACCGGCGATTGCGGCGCGGTTGGTTGCAAAGCCGCTATACCGCGCAGCGGCGATGGTGGCCTGTGGCGAGGCCGACGCGATGGTGGCTGGGGCCGATGTGTCCACCCGCCGGGTAATCGAGGCGGCGGCGATGGGTATCGGGTTGGCCGATGGGGTGTCTGTGCCGTCGTCGTTTTTCCTGATGCTGTTTCCCGATGGGCGCGAGATGGTGTTTGCCGATTGCGCGGTGAATGTTGCCCCGGATGCGGCGGTTCTGGCTGATATCGCGCGGGCCTCGGCGGCCTCTTGCGAGGCGCTTCTCGGGGCGGCGCGGGTGGCGCTTTTGTCATACTCGTCCGGCACGTCGGGCAGTGGCGACAGTGTCGAAGCGGTGCGCGCGGCGGCCAAGGCCACGGGGTATGCAGGCCCGGTGCAGGCCGACGCGGCGCTGAACGGGCGGATTGCGGCGGCAAAGGGGATAGCACCGCTAGAGGCCAATGTTCTGGTGTTCCCTTCGCTGGATGCGGGAAATATTGCCTATAAGCTGTGTCAGGAACTGGCAGGCGCGCAGGCACTGGGGCCGATCCTGCAAGGGTTCCGCCGCCCCGTTTGCGATCTTAGCCGGGGGGCGACGGTGGATGATATTGTGGCGGCCACGGTGGTGAGTGTGGCGATGGGCTAGCGGATCTTAGACCTACTGCGGCTTCATGTCCGCCGGGTTGATGCCTGCCACCTCTACCGGGGTTTTCATCGCGTCACGGCGGAACGGTTCGCCCAGTTCCTGATTGATCATCGCCTCGATCAGGGTGGTGATGCCGTTTTCCATCTGGTCGGTGACCGCCTGTGCCAGCGCTGCTGTCAATTCGTCCATCGACCGCGCCACAACACCTTTCAGCCCGCAGGCATTCGCGATCCCGGCATAGGACACACCATCGCCCAGCTCGGTCCCGACAAAGTTGTCATTATACCACAGCGTCGTGTTGCGCTTTTCCGCGCCCCATTGGTAATTGCGGAACACCACCTGGGTGATTGCAGGCCATTCATCGCGGCCAATGGCGGTCAACTCGCCCACCGAAATGCCAAACGCGCCGTCACCGGAAAACCCGACAACCGGCACATCCGGGCAGCCGATTTTCGCGCCGACAACGGACGGCAGGCCATAGCCGCAGGGGCCAAACAGGCCCGGCGCCAGATATTTGCGCCCCTCTTCAAACGACGGATAGGCGTTGCCGATGGCGCAGTTGTTGCCGATATCGGAACTGATGATTGCGCTCTTGGGCAGGGCGGCCTGAATGGCGCGCCAGGCTTTGCGCGGGCTTAGCCAGTCAGGCTTGGCATCACGGGCGCGCTGGTTCCAGGTGGTGCCGGGGTCGTCGTCTTCGTGGTCCATCGAGCTGAGCTGTTGCGCCCAGGTGGATTTGGTTTGCGCGATCAGGGCCAGACGATCATCGCGCCCGGCATCGCCCGCACCATCGGACAGATTGGCCAGGATCGACCGGGCCACCTTGCCCGCATCGCCAACGATCCCCACGCTGACCTTTTTGGTCAGGCCGATGCGATCGGGGTTCAGGTCCACCTGGATGATTTTCGCGCCCGTTGGCCAGTAATCAATGCCATAGCCCGGCAGGGTCGAAAACGGGTTCAGCCGAGATCCCAGCGCCAGAACCACATCGGCCTTGCTGATCAGCTCCATCGCCGCCTTGGACCCGTTATAGCCCAGCGGCCCGGCAAACAGCGGGTGCGACCCGGGAAAGGCATCATTGTGCTGATAGCCAACGCAAACCGGTGCGGACAGGCGTTCGGCCAGCTGCTGGCTGTCGTCAATGGCGCCGCCCAGAACCACGCCCGCGCCGTTCAGGATCACTGGGAAGCTGGCGCCTGACAGCAGGTCTGCGGCGTCCTGCAGCGATGTCTCGCCGCCGCCGGGGCGTTCGAATTCGACAATCGCGGGCAGGTCGATATCAATCACCTGCGTCCAGAAATCCCGCGGTACGTTGATCTGCGCCGGGGCGCTGGCGCGCCTGGCGTTCAGGATCACGCGGTTCAGCACTTCGGCCATGCGCGACGGGTCGCGGACCTCTTCCTGATAGCACACCATGTCTTCGAACAGTTTCATCTGTTCGACTTCCTGAAACCCGCCCTGACCCATGGTTTTGTTGGCGGCCTGCGGTGTGACCAGCAGCAACGGCGTGTGGTTCCAATAGGCGGTTTTTACGGGGGTGACAAAATTGGTGATGCCGGGGCCATTCTGGGCGATCATCATCGACATCTTGCCCGAGGCGCGGGTAAAGCCATCGGCCATCATCCCGCCCGAGGTTTCATGCGCAGTGTCCCAAAAGGTGATGCCGGCCTGCGGGAAATAGTCGGAAATCGGCATGAAGGCCGACCCGATGATGCCAAACGCATGTTCGATACCGTGCATTTGCAGCGTTTTTACAAACGCCTCTTCGGTGGTCATTTTCATTGGCATTCTCCCCAGGGAAACACGGAAAACCGGCGGGTTTGCCGATTTGCTTGGGGCGTTTTTACGGGGTTGTCGGGGGGGCAGTTAGGGCCAGTATGTGCTATGGGCTAGGTCCAGAAGCCGAGGTGCGGATCGCCTTAGCAATGCGCTGAACCCCCGGTTCGATCCGGGGGGTCGGGATTGATGAATAGCCCAGCCGATAGAAATGCCGGGGCCGGTCCGGCCCGGTGAAAAACGCCGCACCCGGTTCGATCAGCACAGTTTCAGCGCGCAGGGCGGCGGCCAGTTCGGCGGTGTCTGTGCCCAATGGCGCGCGCATCCACAGGGACGACCCGCCATAAACGCCGCGTCCGGCGATGGTCAGCCCGTGATTCACCACCGCCTGTTCCAGCGCCTGGCGGCGGCCATGCAGGGTGGTGGCCATGCGGCGGATTTGCGCGTCGTAATGGCCCAGCGACAGGAAATAGGCGGCAGTGCGCTGGATATGGCCCGGCGGGTGGCGCAGCACGCTGGCGCGCAGGGCGCGGGCCTGACGGATGAACGGTTCGGACCCGACCATATAACCCAGCCGCAACCCCGGAAACAGCGATTTGGAAAAGCTGCCGACATAGATAACCCGCCCATCGCGATCCAGCGATTTCAGCGCAGGTGACGGCGCGGCCAGAAAGGACATCTCGAATTCATAGTCATCCTCGACAATCAACGCGTCCAGTTCGCGCGCCCGGTCCAGCAGCGCGCGGCGGCGGGACAGCGGCATGGTGGCGGTGGTCGGGCTTTGGTGGCTGGGGGTGGTGAATATCACATCCGTATCGGGGGGGATGGCGGCGGGCGGCAGGCCATCGGCATCCACCCGCAACGGTGCAATCTGACAGCGGGTGTGGGTCAGCAGGTCGCGCAGCGCGTAATAACAGGGGTCTTCGATGGCCGCTTTGCGCCGCCGGGTCAGCAGCACCTGGGCGGCCAGCCACAAGGCGTTCTGCGCGCCCATTGTGATCAGGATTTCTTCGGGCCGGGCGGTGATGCCACGCCGGGGCAGGGTGTGGCGGGCGATGAATTCGATCAGCAGCGGGTCGTCCTGATCGTAATAATCGCTGGTCAGCGCGGCAAAGTCCTTTTGCCCCAGCGCCCGCAGGGCGCATTGCCGCCAGTTGGCGTGGTCAAACAGCGTGGGGTCGGCTTGGCCGTAGATGAACGGATAGCGATAATCGCGCCAGTTTCCGGGTTTGGCGGGGGTGTCGCCGCCGGTATAGGTATGACCGATGGCCCGCGACCAGTCGACGGTATCGGCGGTTTTGGGGGCCGGGTTATAGACCGGCGGCACCGGGGCGTTTTCGGATACGTAATAGCCCGACCGCCCGCGAGAGGTCAGGTAATCATTGGCCAGCAATTCGGTATAGGCCAGCGTGACGGTGATCCGGCTGATGCCCAGATGCGCCGCCAGTTTGCGCGAGCTGGGCAGCTTTTCGCGGATGTGAAAGCGCCCGGACAGGATGCCTTCGGCAATCATCTGCTGCACCTGCGCCTGCAGGGTGCCCTGGGCGTCGGCATTCAGGAAAAAGGTTTCGACAGAGACCGCCATGGCGGCACGATAGAGTGGACTTAACTGGGGCGCAATCTGGACTTACTGTTCGGGGTTTTGGTTTTGGCAGCAAGGTGGTGGCGTGGATTTCGAGGCTTGATCAAATGAATTATCTTATATAACTAGAAATCTAGTTTAATAGAGGTGAATCGCATGTGGGATACTGCTGCCCAGGGGTTTGCCGCGATGGGATCTGAATCGCGGCTGAAGGTTCTCAAGACATTGATCCGCGCCGGAGAGGCGGGGCTGACCGTGGGCGAGGTTCAGGACCGTACCGGCATCGCACCTTCAACCCTGGCGCATCACTTGCGGTTTCTGGCTGCTGGCGGGCTTGTTGAACAAGAGAAATCCGGGCGGGCAGTGATCAATCGGGCGCGGTTTGGCGCGTTGCAGGAATTGGCGCAGTTTATCCTTAGCGAATGCTGCGCAGACACAGACAGAAAGGTGGCCAACGATGGCTGATACCACGCAACCCCCGACACAAAAAACCGGTGGCGGATTTCGCGCGGGCGTCGAGATTTTGAAAACCCCGTGGGCGGTGATCGTGGCGATCCTGCTGGCCGTGGCGGTGCTTGATCCCGGTAACCTGCTGACAACGATTGATTTTGCGGCGCGGGCGTTGGCGCATACGTCGCAATATATCCTGTTTGCGGTGCTGTTGCTGGCCTATCTCAAGGCGACCGGGGCCGAGGTGATGGTGGCGCGGGCCTTTGAGGGGCGCGAAACCCGGATGATCATGATGGCCGCGCTGTTTGGCGGGCTGGCGCCGTTTTGTTCCTGCGAAGTGATCCCGTTTATCGCCGGGTTGCTGGCGTTGGGCGCGCCGCTGTCGGCGGTGATGGCGTTCTGGCTGTCCTCGCCGCTGATCGATCCGCCAACGCTGTTGATCACGGCAGCGGCGCTGGGTTGGCCGTTTGCAATTGGCAAGGCGGTGGCGGCGGTGGCGTTGGGGCTGTTTGGCGGCTTTGCGGTGCGTGGGCTGATGCGGGGCGGGGCGTTTGCCAATCCGCTGCGCAAGGCCGAGGCCAGCGGGTGTTGCGGTTGCGGACCAAAGCTGGACGGCAAGCCACTTTGGAAATTCTGGACCGAGGCGCCGAGGCGGGCACATTTCCGGGCAGAGTTTTTCAGCAACGCGCTGTTCCTGCTGAAATGGTTGGCGCTGGCCTATGTGCTAGAGGCATTGCTGGTGCATTACGTGCCTGCAGACCTGATTGCCGGTCTGGTGGGCGGCGAAGGCGTGGTGCCGATTGCCATTGCCGCGCTGGTGGGGATGCCGGCCTATCTGAACAGCTATGTCGCCGCGCCCTTGCTGGCCGGGTTGATGGAACAGGGGATGAGCGCGGGTGCGGCGATGTCGTTCATGATCGCCGGGGCGGTCAGTTCGGTTCCGGCAATGGCTGCGGTGTGGTCGCTGGTCAAACCGCAGGTGTTTGCGGTGTATCTGGGGCTGGGCGTGACCGGAGCGATCCTGGCTGGGATCGTGTTCCAGCTCGTCTGAAGTCGCGCTAAAAGCACCCCCTGCGGCGTTTGTCCCGTAGGGGGTGCTTTCTGCACATCTTTACCCGAACACCCGGCCTAATGCGCCGTCAACGGCATCGGTGATCTGGTCGATGTCATCCGCCGTGGCGATCAGCGCCGGAGAGAAGCACAGCACGTTGTTGCGCCCGGGGATTGAGCGGTTTAGCATGCCGATGATCACGCCCTGCGCGCTGCAATCGGCGACGACTTGGGCCATCTGCGCCTCGGTCACCGGGTCTTTGGTGCCCCGGTCGCTGACCAGTTCGGCCCCCAGAAACAGCCCCTTGCCACGCACATCGCCAACAACTTTGTGCTTTTCCATCAGTCCCTGCAGGTTGCCCATCATCCGCGCGCCCATGTCGGTGCAATTGCCCAACAGGTTTTCATCCTCGATGATGCGCATATTCTCCAGCGCCGCCGCAGGCCCCGCCGTACAGCCGCCAAAGGTCGAGATGTCGCGGAAATAGTTCATCGGGTCTGCGGCGTCGTCTTTGAACATGTTGAACACCTCTTCGGTGGTCACGCAGCAGGCAATGGCCGCATAGCCCGACGCCACACCCTTGGCCATCGTCACGAAATCCGGCTTGACGCCATAGTTCTGATAGCCAAACCAGGTACCGGTACGGCCGATACCGCAGACGACTTCGTCGATATGCAGCAGGATGTCATATTTGGTGCAAATCTCTTGCACCCGCTCCCAATAGCCGGGGGGAGGGGGGATAACGCCGCCGCCTGCAGTTACCGGTTCCAGGCACAGCCCGCCTACGGTGTCCGCGCCTTCGGCCAGGATCACTTCTTCGATGGCATCCGCTGCGCGCTTGCCATATTCTTCGCTGCTTAGATGGTCCCAGCCCTGTTCATGGGCGCGGTATTGCATGCAATGCGGTACCCTGACAAAGCCCGGCGCAAGCGGGCCGTATTGCATCACCCGTTCGTCCTGACCGCCTGCCGACATGGTGGCCAGCGTGCCGCCATGATAATCGCGGTCACGGTAGAGGATTTTGTGTTTCTTGCCGCCACTGCGCTTATGCGCGATCTGGCGGATCATCTTGAACGCTTTCTCGTTCGCCTCAGACCCCGAGTTTGTATAATAAACCCGGCTCATCCCCGGCATTTTGGTGATCAGTTTTTCGGCAAAGCGCGAGCCGGGAACCGACCCGGCGGACTGGGCGAAATAGCACAGCTTCATCAGCTGGTCATAAACCGCCTTGGCGATGCTTTCACGGCCATAGCCAACATTTACCGTCCACACGCCGCCCGAAACCGCATCCAGGTATTCGCGGCCGTTCTGGTCCCAGACGCGCATGCCCTTGCCTTCAAGGATAATGCGCGGATCATTGGTTTCGAACTGCTTGTGCTGGATCAGGTGATGCCAGACATGGGCCTTGTCTGCCGCGACCACACCAGAGATGTCGTTTTCGTTGAACGTGCCGTCCATGACATGTCCTTTCCAAGCTGAAATTGGGTGACAGACTGTGGCCAAGCAGTGCCTGAACAGAGTCGTTCTGCACAATTAGAAACGCCAGATTTGCGGATTTCTATAGGTCCAGATGGGTGGCTAATTTAGGTCCAAAAGGCCAAAGCATCAGCCCGAGGCTGTTTAGGGGGTTGAAACAGCGGGCAAAAACCGCGTTTCGCCGTCTGTTCCTGCGGCGCGCAGGGCACCATTGGGTGGGCTGCACATCGCGGATGTTTCCGGGTGGCGGGCGGGGGTGATCCCGCCCGCTATTGTTTAGCTGGCGTCCCAGGCGCGGGTGACCTGGGTTTGCTCGCCCAGCCCTTCGATGCCCAGACGGATGGTTTGCCCGGGCCGCAGATAGACCTGTGGTGACTGGCCCATGCCCACACCCGGCGGGGTGCCGGTGGAAATCACGTCGCCCGGCTGCAAGGACATAAACTGCGAAATATGTGACACCAACGTGGCCGCGCCATAGACCATCGTGCGGGTTGAGCCATCCTGATAACGGTGGCCGTCGACTTCTAGCCACATGGACAGGTTCTGCGGGTCCGGCACTTCGTCGCGGGTCACCAGCCAGGGGCCGGTGGGGCCAAAGGTGTCAGCGGATTTGCCTTTGACCCACTGGCCAGAGCGTTCCAGTTGAAAGGCACGTTCCGACACATCGTTGATCACGCAATAACCGGCCACATAATCCAGCGCGTCGGCCTCATCGACATAGGCGGTGTGTTTGCCAATCACGATGCCCAGCTCGACCTCCCAATCGGTCTTTTCCGAGCCACGCGGGATGATCACGTCGTCATTCGGGCCGCAGACGGCACTGGTGGCTTTGAAAAACAGGATCGGCTCGGGCGGCACCTGCATGTTGGATTCAGCCGCGTGGTCCGAGTAATTCAGCCCGATGCAGATGAATTTGCCGATAGCGCCCACACAAGGGCCAAGGCGGGGCGCGCCGCTGACCACGGGCAGATCCTTGGGGTCAAGCGCAGCCAGTGCGGCCAGCCCTGTGTCAGACAGTGCCTCGCCCGCGATGTCAGTCACATAGGCCGACAGATCCCGGATAGTGCCGTCGCTATGCATCAGGCCGGGTTTTTCGGAGCCGACGGGTCCGTAGCGCAATAATTTCATGGGAGTTCCTTTAAGTGTTGGTCCAGCCGCCATCAATGGTAATGGCCTGTCCGGTGACGAATCCGGCCTCGTCCG
>Ga0209121_10002368_pt1 | contig 19231 bp, 18 predicted proteins | sample Cruoilmetagenom3_FD_187292 | JGI IMG/M metagenome (GOLD analysis project Ga0209121, IMG submission 187292) | Oil polluted marine microbial communities from Coal Oil Point, Santa Barbara, California, USA - Sample 3 (SPAdes) (version 2) | ecosystem: Environmental > Aquatic > Marine > Oil seeps ...
GAATATAGTTACGGATTAATGTGTAATCATCATTAGTGTTTCTCATATAACAAAATTAATTATTGTTAATTTTGTCATCGAATTACATAACCTTTACAAAAGTGACTATGCAATTATTAATGGTGCAGGACAAACAATGGGTGGAGACGGGTTAATGCCTACAAGACATATTCCTTCTGGACAAGGTTTCTTTGTTTCAATGGACGATGCTGCACCTTCAACAGTTGTAAGTGGTACTATAAGAACAACAGATGTTGTTTTTAATAACAGCATGCGTGTTACAGGGAATAATAGTCAGTTTTTTAGAAACTTAAATACTGACGAGAACAATAAAATATGGGTAAACTTAACATCTGACAATGGTGTGCTTAATCAGATGCTCGTAGCATATGTTAATGGAGCTTCAAATGATGATGATGGTATGTACTTTGACGTGCAAAGAAACCTATCTAATGTTACTAATTCAGTTATCTATTCTCTCATCGAAACTTCTTCAGATAAGAAATTTGCTATACAAGCTAAAGACCCAAATAGTTTATCTCTTGACGAGGTAATTCCTTTTGGCTTTAATACAAGTATTGATGAACCTACTTTATATTCGATTTCTATTTATGAAATTGAAGGAGATTTTATGAATGAGAATACAGTTTATCTTAAAGACAAGTTCTTAAGTATAATACATGAACTTAGTGCTTCAGTTTATACATTTACTTCGGAAACTGGAGAATTTAACAATCGTTTCGAAATTGTATTTAGAACTGATGCGCTATCCGTTGATGACAACCAAGTTGATGCAAACGACTTAACTATCACCGAATTAGCTAATGGAGATGTTGAAATAAAAGTCAGTAAAAAACTTACTATATCTAATGTTGCTATAATAGACATTTTAGGAAGACAGATTTACAATCTATCTGGCACCAGTTCTAGAGAAGTCTATAATTTATCTAATCTTAGTAAAGCAGCTTATATCGCTAAAATTACTTTGTCAAATGGACAGGTTATTAGCAAGAAGGCTATAAAACAACATTAGATATTTCAATAATTGGAGTTAGGTTCAGATACTAATTCAGTATTGCAAATACTTAACGTAATTACGCTGTTTTTTATAAGGAGTATTTTAATGCTACGATAAAATTTCTTCCAGCTGCAGAAAGCCCTGAAGAATAAGGTCTATAGCGTTGGTCTGTTATATTTTCTAAGCTAGCAGTAATGCTTATTTTATCATTGTACTGATATTGTGTTCTAAAGTTTAATGTATACCATGATGGTGCAAACGGATTTCCGTCCGAATCTTTAGCGTAGATATAATCTTTAGTATGCTCTGAAGATGCTAACTGATTAAAAGAAAGTTCATTATTAAAAATAATATTAGCATCTAATAGTAGTTTCTTCTTTTTCCAAATAAAATGTGTACGTCCAAAATTTGGAGCAACATGTCGTACTGGTTCTTCTATTCCCTTATTGTCTTCTGTACCACCAATAACATTATACTGTGAACGCATTTTCAAATGTTTTGAGAAATTTATATCTACACCTACTTCAAATCCGTAAATCCATGCTTTTGAAGCATTCTGAATAGCCTGAATTGTACTTAGCTCACCATCATAAAAAATTTCTGTTTCACCATTTAATTCATAATCTCTCCGGATTAAGGCATTATCTAAAAACGTGTAATATGTTGCTAAGTCTATAATAACTTTATTGTCAAAATTAAGCTTCAATCCTAGTTCGCCACCATATGCATATTCGGCTTCAAGGTTCTTATTTGGTACAACAACAGAACCAGGTTCGCTATCAAACACTTTTCCTATATCATCTATATTTGGTGCTCTAAAAGCTGTTGACGCATTTAATTTCCATTGCATTAAATCACTTGGTGACCACGTAATACCAGCTGTACCTGTTAACGCTCCTGTGTTAACTTCAGCATCGTCAAACGGAAGGTTTAAAAACATATTGTTATCTGCAAAATCTGCTTTTGCAATGACTTGATTAAATCTCAATCCAGACTGAAACACAAATCTAGCATTAGGCTTATGCTTTAAACTTGCATATGCAGCAATAGATTGCCATGTAGAACCATCTGGATAACGCGTTACATTTGGTATAGATTCATCAATTTCAATATTTTTATCAAAACCTTCTGAACCTACCATATTATATAGGTATTCAATTCCATAAAACATACTTGTTTTAGGATTTAACTTCTTTTCTAAGTCTAAATTAAAAGAAATAGCATCTACAGTTTCTCCTCTAACCGAACGTATTGAAGATTGAAAATCACGATCTTCTCTACTTTCCTTAAAATTTTGATAGGCTAAAGTCGCTTGAATTTTATCATATAAGTTAGAACTACTACTCAATTTAGTTAATTGAAGATTTCCCATAAACCATTCTTGAGGACCATAATTCCATTCTGCTGAACGTAGATTTTCACCTCGATATCGTAATAACCTATCGTATCTAGCATAATCTGAAGTTGTTGAGTAATACAACCCCAAATCGAAATTAAGGTTATCTGATGGCTCATACCTTGCTTTTTGCATAAGGTTAATTTGATCATAACCTGTAGGTATTTGTACGAGCGGATTAGAATTACCAACAACAACATCTACACCATTTTCTCTAACAACATATTCTGATCTAATATAGTCCGCAGGTCCATTGCTACCCATTCGTAAGTCGTTAAAATTACTATAGCTCACACTGGTAAAAAATGCCCATTTTTTGAAACCTAGATTAATATCTATATGTCCTGTTTTTTCTTTATTGGCACTTGCATACCTTACCAATGCATTTGCTGTTAGAAATAATTCGTCCTTATAAGATAGTTGTGGTTTTTTTGTGTAGAAACTCATCACACCTCCAATGGCATCACTTCCATATACCACTGAACCAGCTCCCAAAGTAACTTCTGTGTTTTTAACAGCAAATGGGTCTATAGATATTACATTCTGAAGGTTACCTCCTCTAAAAATAGCATTGTTCATCCGTACTCCATCAACTGAAATCAATAGACGATTGGTAGAAAACCCTCTAATCATTGGACTACCTCCTCCTAATTGACTCTTTTGAATATATATGTTACCTGTATTTTCTAATAAATCTGCACTGGTCTGTGGATTAGCAAAAATTATATCTTCAGCATTTACACTGACAATAGTTTGAGGAATATCGCGCTTACTTTGTTCGAATTTAGAAGCAGAGATTACTATTTGATTTAACCCTTCAACCCTTGGAACCAAATAAATAACATTATTTTTTTCAGAAATATCAAACTTTCTTAATTGTAGTTTTTTGTATAGCAAGTTTTGAAAATAAATTATTTCTCTCGAATTGAAATTATCTAACTTGGCTTGTCCATTTAAATCTGTAACTACATATTTGGTTTTCTTCAAATTGTAAATTGCAACACCAGGAATTGGCTCATTACTACCCTCTTCTAAAACAGTAATGTTTTGAGTATAACCCATTTGTAAAAAGAGGAATAAAAAAATACTAAAGGTGATACTATACTTCACTTTTATACTAATCGTAGTTAAAATTGATACTTAAAAGTTTGCTTAATGAAACACTTCATTAAGGACTTGTAAAGATTTAGGTTTTTTAAAACTGCCCAAATGTAATTCAAAATAATACAATAACATATTTAAAAATTCTTGCCGTTGTTTTGCATTTATTTTTATAGAATCTAAGGCATCAAAATTTGTGCCCAATAAGCGTTTTAGCAATGTTAAATTTTTGCCAGAAACGGAGTAAATTCCGTGATTTGACGTTTCAAATATTCCTGATTCTAAATTAAAATATGGGTAGTTGTCATTTAGGTTTTCGGGTTGAAACCCCAAATATCGTGTTAGCTTTAGTAGAAATAATAAATGAAAGTTTGAAAAACTGACTTCGTTATCAAGATATTGAAGAGCTGTTTTTATATAGTTGAACAAATCTTCATTTTTTTCTTCCTCTTTAAGCACATTAGAAAGAATTTCTGATAAAAATAAAACGATTGCACTTTTATAAATGTTAGTATGTAGGCTTTTATAGATATAGCTTAATTTAACTTCTTTTATAGAATGTAATGATTGATTCGGTTTATAATTCTCTTCTATTTGAAGCTGTGACAAAGCTTGAAAATATACCGTTTTAGTTTGTCCTCTTTTTGATTTTAGTACACCTCTAAGAATGTAGCTTATAACGCCTCTCTCTTGTGTGTAACACTTTACAATAAGATCGTAATCTCTATATTTTATTTTTGAAAGTACAATGCTATTATTTTTTGTAAGCATCTTTTATCTAACTATTAGAACCTTTAGCACTTTAGTTTCAAAGGAATCTAAATCTGAAATCATCACCAAATACACACCTGTTCTTACAACAGAATTACCAAGATTTTTACCATTCCAAATTGCTGTTCCACCATCTATAGCAAAATTATAATTAGTGTTAGAAGATCTTTGGTTTACATTAGATTGTGCTTCTGCGACTAAATTTCCTTCAATATCAGTTATCTTAATATTTACACTTTCAGTAAGTCCGCTAATTTTAACACCTTTATTAATATCGTTAAGATTATTAAATCCGAGCACATTATACTCTGGCCTTACAGGATTTGGATATACAAAGGCATCTTCTAAAGTCTCTTCTGGTTTAGACCCTCCTGCTTTAAATGACATTAATCCTCTTGTAGTTGCAAAATATACAATCCCATTATCCGAATCTATAGCTATATCATTAACTCGATTAGACGGTAATGGCGAATTATCTGTTGTAAAATGATATATAGTCGTTTGTCCATCTGAAGTAAAATAAAAAACGCCAGAATCTGCAGTTGCGATCCATTTATTGTTGGATCCATCTACCTCAATATCTGCAATAGATTGTCCTTCTAATAATTCTTTAGGTATACCATCTTCTAAAATGATAATTTGGCTTAAGCTTGGATTAGGATTATCGTAAAATCCAGAAGTATTAAACAATACTCTTAAGCCCTTTGTAGTACCTACCCATAACTGATTTCTATTATCTAAAGCCAAAGCAGTAAATCTGGTAAATGGAGGTACACCTTGCGCTTCACTATTAATATTACGCAACGGATTGTTTCCAATGTTTTCATTATATGCCAGTAATCCATTTGAATAAGAACCAATCCATTTGGTACCATTATTATCAATCTCTATGTCAAAAAAACCTGTTTCATCGGAAAATGGATTTTCAATTAAATCTGAAAAACTATAACCTTGCCAAACTCCAGTTAGAGGGTTATAAGATTTTAGAGCCTTATCTACTCTACTATTTAAAGACCATAGCAATCCATTTATATCAAACTCGGATGCAGAAATTCTAATGTCAATATAATTAGGATTTCCTTCTAAGGTTAAAGATTCTAGTTCGCTATTAGTTTGGTTAAATAAAATTGTGGGCTCAAAATTATTAACCTCTAAAATTCCATTAAAATATGAACTTATATAAACTTGGCTAGGATTAAAAATATTTGGTGTAATTGTGTTTAACTCTTTTGCTCCAAAAATACTGTCTACAGAAATGTTGCTCCAAATTCCATTAGAATAATAACTGAGCCCTTTAGTTGTTAATGGATAAGGATTTAAGGATTCTGAATACTGGCCATAAGCAGCCCAAACTGTTTGCGTTGTAGCATTAAGTTTAAAAACATTATTATCGGATGGTCCATTTGGTCTAATCTCTATAAAAGTACCACTATTAATGAATTGACTTCTAAGTACACCTAAAGTTTCTGTTCCTATATATATAAATTCATTTAGTACCGTTGCTGAGGTAAAATTGGTATTAAAATCTGTAGTAGGCTGAAAACTATTTACCAACTGAATATTTTCATCATAAACATAAACTGTATTTGATGTTGAAAAAATTAAATTAGAATTAGAAACATCTGCATCTATTGGTAGCAAGGGTAATGTAAATAATGTATTAATTAAAGTACCATCTATTTCGTAAAGCATGTTATTTGACCTTACGGAATACAATTTATTATTTATTGTATTCATGGTATAATAATCACCAGTGATAATGGTTTCCCATTGCTGAAAATCAATTAAATTAGAATTACTCAAATCTGCTTTTTTAATCCCATTATTATCTAAACATGCTGCAAATATTTCATTATTTAAAATTGAAACTTGTTTAACAGTAATTTGAGATCCTCCATTACCCAGAAAATAAGTATCTCCAAATTCTAATCGTTCTAAATCGTATACTGAAATACCATAATCTGTAGAAATATAAATTAAGCCTTCATTTTCATAAAAATGGTTAATACGTTTATTGACTGGAGTAATATTTTGCTTATCAAGAATATCAACTATGGTTAAGACGGATTCATCTGTTTCAGAATATACTTCAATTAATCCAGTCTCATAACCAATAAGAAGATATTGATAAATTTCGCTGTAATAAATTGTAGTTATTTGTTCACCAGAAAGCCCTTCTATTGTTGTTATTGTATTTAATTCTGCCGTTAATACATCATATTCAAAAATAGCGTTCTCAGCAGCAGCATAAATTTTATTTTCACCGTTAACAACATCAACAATACTATTATAAGAAAAATGCCCTTGCCATAAAGAAGCTGCATCTTGGCCATAGCACGAAGTCGCTATTCCAATAACAAGTATAAAAATTTTAAAAACAGTTTTATTCATTAATAAATTTGTTTGGTCAAAGATATTTAATACTAACGATAATATAGCGGTAATCATATATTAAGTCACAAAAAAAGCCTCCGAGAAATAATCTCGGAAGCTTTATTTTATATTAAAGATAGTCTCTTAAACTACACCTTGTGCTAACATAGCATCAGCAACTTTTACGAAACCTGCAATGTTTGCTCCTGTAATGTAATCTATTGATCCGTCTTCATTTTTACCATACTTAACACAAGAATCATGAATATCTTCCATAATATCTTTTAATCGAGCGTCAACTTCTTCTCTAGACCAGCTTAGTCGTAACGAATTTTGGCTCATTTCTAAACCAGAAGTTGCTACACCACCTGCATTAGATGCTTTTCCTGGTGCGAATAAGATTTTTGCATTTTGAAACTCATGTATCGCGTCTGGCGTTGAAGGCATATTTGCTCCTTCAGCCACACATGTACAACCATTATCTACTAATTGCTTGGCTTCTCCACCATTTAACTCATTCTGAGTGGCACAAGGAAGTGCAATATCACATTTTACTGACCATGGACGCTCTCCGGCAACAAATTTGGCATTAGGATATTTATTAACGTACTCGCTAATTCTTCCTCGTTTTTCATTTTTAAGCTCCATTACAAATGCTAACTTTTCAGTATCAATACCGTCTTCATCTACAATATATCCTCCAGAATCTGAAAGTGTTAAAACTTTAGCTCCTAACTCTATTGCTTTTTCTGCAGCAAACTGGGCAACGTTTCCTGATCCAGAAATTACAACACGTTTTCCTTTAAAAGAATCGGATTTCGTCTTTAACATATTGTCAGCAAAATAAACGGTTCCGTATCCTGTTGCTTCTGGTCTTATTAAAGATCCACCCCAAGATGCTCCTTTACCTGTAAGAACTCCTGTAAATTCTTTTTTAAGTTTTTTATACATACCAAACATAAAACCAATCTCACGTCCACCTACTCCGATATCTCCAGCAGGAACATCTGTATTTGGTCCTATATGTCTAAATAATTCACTCATAAATGCATGACAAAAACGCATAATTTCATTGTCTGATTTTCCTTTAGGGTCAAAATCAGAACCACCTTTACCACCACCCATTGGTAATGTTGTTAATGAGTTTTTAAACACTTGTTCAAAAGCTAAAAACTTTAAAATACTTGCATTAACAGTTGGGTGAAAACGCAAACCACCTTTGTATGGTCCAATTGCAGAATTCATCTGTATTCTATAGCCTCTGTTAACTTGAATTTCACCTGAATCATCTACCCAACTAATTCTAAAAGAAATGAGTCTTTCTGGTTCAACCATTCTCAATAAAATATTTTTTCCATGATAGATATCGTGTTTCACGATATAAGGAATTACCGTTTCTGCTACTTCTTGTACAGCTTGTAAAAATTCTGGCTCATGTCCATTACGTTCCTTTACAAGATCTAAAAAAGCTTCAATTTTATCTTTCATATGTATTATTGTTAAGATATTGTGTTTTATAGGGTACAAAGATACATTATCTACAAAAATAACGGGTTATTTTTTTATATTCTCAATAAATATTTTTTTTAATTAGGTTTCGTAAAACTTTAAATAAATAATAAAAATGCATTTTATCCGTTTTATTTGGTATTTCGTCGAGTTTTTATATATTTGCTCGTATAATACTTACAATCTTGAATTAAATGGTAATTAATATAAAGAAACTATTCATTCCTTTTGTGTTGTTCTTATCGATGCAATTAAGTTATTCGCAACTAGGCTTTTCTCATGAGATTGGTGTTATTGCTGGCCCTGTAGCTTACCAATCGGATTTTGGTCTTCGTTCGAATTTTGAAACAACTTCTGGAAATACTGGTATTGGCCTTGGAGTTGTGCACTATATTAATTTTTCATATCGTGCGGATTGTAGCTGTTATACTGCAGATAATTACTTTAATGATCATTTTAAACTTAGGAGTGAAATCTCTTGGAACAAAACAAAGCTTGAACATTTTGGAAAATGGGTAGATAGTGATAAAATAAGTGACAATTCAGATCGACTAAGAGGACATACTGGAGAAGCTCAAAATTGGGATATTGGTATGCAATTAGAATATTTTCCAAGAAGTATAAGAGACTTTTCAGCAGGAGTATACTCTTTTGCGCCATTTGTAAGTTTAGGAATGCACTATGTATCGTTTCAACCTAGCGCATTTACAGATTATGTTAATTCAGATCCTCTAAACCCAAATGATGTAGGTAATATTGATTACACAGATAACTTTTATGAATACTGGGATGCCAGTTCTGTAAGTGACACTAGTGGTTCTACGTGGTCAGTAGTTAGTAGCATTGGCACAAGATATAAATTAACAATACTATCAGATTTAATGATTGACTTAAGGTTTCAGCATTATTTTAGTGACTGGACAGATGGTTTAAACCATCAATTATCTTCTAACAAATCCAACGATTGGATGGTGTGGCTAAATTTTGGGTACATTTATTACCTAGATTAATTCTTTAAAATAAAAAATAAAAGAGACCAAATTATTTAATTTGGTCTCTTTTATTATGTTACCATTTCTTTTTAATTATCCTATGGCTTGTTTTAAATCTGCAATTAAATCTGCTTCATCTTCTATGCCAACACTCAACCTAATTAACGAATCAACAATCCCTGTTTTTTCTCGTTCGTTTTGTGGTATGCTAGCATGCGTCATACTTGCTGGATGACCAGCTAAAGACTCCACTCCTCCTAAAGATTCTGCCAATGTGAAGATTTTTAAATTTTCTACAATCTTAATAGCTTCTTCGTAATTATTTCCTTTAGTTGTAAAAGACACCATACCACCAAAATCATTCATCTGAGATTTCGCTATATCATGATTTGGGTGATTTTCTAAACCAGGCCAATACACCTTTTCAATCTTAGTGTGATTAGCCAAAAACTCTGCAACTGCTTTGCCATTTTCACAATGACGTTGCATACGAACGTGCAAAGTTTTAATACCTCTTAATGCCAAAAATGAGTCTTGTGGACCACAAACTGCTCCACTCGCGTTCTGTATAAAATACAAACGATCTGCTAATTCTTTATCCTTTACTATTAAAGCACCCATTACCAAATCACTATGACCACCTAAATATTTTGTAGCTGAGTGCATTACAATATCTGCACCCAAATCTAAAGGTCTTTGCAAATATGGAGTTGCAAAAGTATTATCTACTGCTAACAGTACATTATGCTTTTTTGCAATTTTCGAGCTGGCAATAATGTCAATAATATTCATCATTGGGTTAGTTGGTGTTTCTACCCAAATGAGCTTTGTATTCTCATTAATATAGTCTTCAATACGTTCTGCATTTTCCATTCCTACAAAACAGAATTTTATACCAAAGTCTTCATAAACCTTAGTAAATAAGCGATACGTTCCACCATATAAATCGTTAGTAGATACAACTTCATCACCTGGTTTTAAAAGCTTTAAAACAGCGTCGATAGCTGCTAAACCAGAACCAAACGCCAAACCATAATTGCCATTTTCTATACTTGCAAAAGCATTTTCTAAGGCATTTCTAGTTGGATTGTGTGTTCTAGAATATTCATACCCTTTATGACCACCAGGAGTAGATTGTGCATAGGTTGATGTTTGATAAATTGGAGGCATTACTGATCCATAAGCAGGATCGTGCTGTTGCCCTCCATGTATTGTTTTTGTATTGAATTTCATGACTAATTATTAATTAACACCTTAGAATAATAACTATAATCAACTTACCAAATAAGGCTATATATAAGTACAACAAATTTAACTTGTAATTCGTTCTATTCAAATCTATGCTATACCTTTATTGTATGTTTAACAAAATCCATCCTTTTTTGAAGCGTATTTTTTTCTTTTTAGTTTTTGCATTGCTCATAACTTCATGTACTAGTGAGTTTAAACCAGCTACTTTTAATATAACGTCTATTGACAAAATTTATGAAGCAGATATTTCCGTTACTTACGACAAAGCAAAGGGAAATACTGAGCTTAGTCAAGCTATTAATGCAAGTATCGAAAAAGCAATTGTTAGCACATTAAGTTTAAATGATGAAGAAAAGAGGGATTTAGATGCTGTTTTAACTAGTTTTAATACTGAATATGTAAACTTTAAAAACGATTTTCCAGAAGCTACGGAACCGGTTTGGGAACTTAATATTGAAACTGAGTTAACCTATCAATCTGAAAACATTATAACCCTAGCGATTAGCACATATTCGTTTGAAGGTGGAGCACATGGAAATGACCAAATAAAGTTCCTAAACCTAGATGCTAAAACAGGAAAAGCATTGAGCCAAAGTGATATCATTAAAAATGACATCGATTTTAAAACTTTAACCGAATCCTATTTTATAAAATTAATAGAGTCTGAAGACGAAGACTTAAAACTTGAGGATTTCTTTTTTGGAGAACCTTTTAAATTACCAGAAAATATAGGCTTTAGTGAAGACGGTCTTGTTTTTCTTTATAATGTGTACGAAGTAGCCTCTTATGCACAAGGATACACGGAATTTGTCATTCCATTTGATGACATGGAACCTTATTTAAAAGTCTTTTAATCAGGTTTTTTTGTCAGTTTTTTAATGATTGGTTCCACAGTTAACCCTTGTCCAACAATAGAAACTACAACCACGATATATGTTATTACTAGAAATAATTCTCTATGCATATCTGTTGTAAGACTTAAAGCTAAAGCAATAGAAATACCTCCTCTCAATCCTCCCCAAGTCATTATTAAATTTGTTTTAGGAACAAAATCCAATCGCTTTGCAAAGAATTTAATCGGCAACCACAGGGAAATATAACGACACATTAATATTATTGGTATTGCCAATAATCCGGCATAAATATATTTTCCTTCTAAAGTTAAAACCAGCATTTCCATACCAATCATAACAAACAGTATTGTGTTTAATAAAACATCTAAGAGTTCCCAAAACTTATCTACATACACTTCAGTCGTTTCAGACATTGCATTATTTCTTACCGTATCATTACCTACTATTAATCCTGCTGTTACCATAGCCAAAGGGGCTGATAAATGAAACTCATGTGCTAACATGGTTCCGCCCATAACAGTCGCAATGGTTAAAATGACCTCAACATCATAATCATCAATAGATTTCATTAAACGGTATGTAATCCATCCAAGTATCAATCCTAAAGCTATTCCTCCAATAACTTCTTGTCCGAATAACGTCGCAATTTCAGAAAATTCAATTGGTGCATCTGGTTTTGCGGCAATGGCAAAAATGGTTAAGAAGACCACAACTCCTACACCATCATTAAATAGAGATTCACCAACAATTTTAGTTTCTAACTTTTTTGGAGCACCTGCTTCTTTTAAAATTCCTAATACAGCAATTGGGTCAGTAGGAGAAATTAATGCACCAAATAATAAGCAGTATATAAATTTAATATCAAGTCCAATAAGTTGCAAAATGTAAAACATGGATATTCCCACTAAAAATGTAGATACCAAAACACCTAAAGTTGCAAAAGCCAATATCGGCCATCGTTGTACTTTTAGTTGATTAAAATTGGTATGCAAAGCGCCTGCAAATAATAAGAAACTTAGCATTATATCGAGTAGAACAGTTTCAAAATCTATACTCTTAATAAATGCTTTTTCCCTCAACAATAACGTGTCATCAAACTGTGCAATACCAAGTATTACAACAGTAAAAACAATGGTAATGACCATTAAGCCAATTGTGATTGGCAGCTTTAAAAAGCGAACGTTGATATATCCAAATATTGCAGATAAGACGATTAAAACTGTGGCGACTGAATAGTAATCCATATAACTAAAGTGATTTTCTGAGTGCTAAAATATAACCTAAATGAATACCTTCATGAAAATTATTAAATTCTATAGCTTCTTCAACATTACTTAGGGTGCTTTTGGTCGATACAGTATATCGATTATAAGTTTGAAATAATTTATTCTTATAATCTTCTTGTGTTTTTTTAATAGTAGAAAACAATAACCCTTTAATTACATCAACTTCAGATTGAGATAAATCATTTTCAGTTCTAGTTCCTTTTCTGTATGCGTCTACCATGTCATTTGAAACATTCATTGGCAGTCCAGATAAATTATAAACCAATAATTGTTGTGTAACAATGGTATGCGCAATATTCCAGATAATGCTATTGTTAAATCCTTCTGGAACTTTGTTTAATTCTTCTAACGTGTGATCATCTATAAAACCTTCTAATAGTTTTCTGTTTTTAATAGCAATATCGAACGACCAATCCATAGTATTATAATTTTCTTAAATGTAATTAATATTCCCTCTAAATACGGTTTATTTGTAAGCTCAAATTTAAGCAGAATCTCCAAGTATGAAAAAAATATACTACTTAAGCACGTGTAACACATGTATGCGAATTATAAACGAACTAAATTTACCCGATGGATTTCAACTCCAAGACATAAAAACGGAGACCATAACGGAGGCTCAAATTAAAGAAATGAGAGGTTTAACAGCTAGTTATGAAAGTTTATTTAGCAAACGTGCGAGACTTTATAAAGAACTTGGACTAAAAGAGAAATCGCCTACTGAAAGTGAATACAAAAATTATATTTTAGAGCACTATACATTTTTAAAACGACCAGTAATACTTTATGATAATGAAATTTTTATTGGCAATTCTAAAAAAACTATTGAAGCTGCGAAACTTGCGATACATAAATAGTAAAAGCTATACCATTTTTGCCTTATAAATGTGAGTAGTTGTACACATATCATCAAAATTGTGACAACACCTCTAATATTTAAAAGGAGTATATTTAGTTGCTACTCAACCAAAAAACATCACTTAAACTTGTCTTTAAATTCAAAAATATTTAAAAGTGTAAATGATATTCCACAAATATATTGGGATAGTGTTAATTGCTGTACTAGTATTTATTATTCGCCTGAATTTTTAAAAGCTTTCGAAATTGCAAATACAGATATTGTGTTTAATTACATTTTCATTTTAAAAGGTGAAGAAGCTGTAGCTTTTGCAAACACACAAATTGTAACTATTGGTATTGAAACGATTACCAAAAACATTAAAATGTTGGCTACATTAAGGCACATTATTAATAAACTATTTTGTAATAATCATGTTCGCGTTTTGTTTTGTGGAAATGTGTTTTTAAGTGGTGAATATGGTACATTTTTAAAGGATGGTGAAGATAAAATTGAGACGTTTAAAGCCATTGCTGAAGCCGTAAAACAATTATCTAAAGTCACAAAAAAGCTCAAGACCATCTTCATAAAAGATTTTGAAAACGAATCGCTATATATTACGGATCATTTAAAATCTTACGATTATGCAGCAATGCAGGTGGAGCCAAACATGATTATTACTCTAAAACCAGAATGGCATTCTTTTAATGATTACATATATGCATTAAAGTCTAAATATAGAGTAAAAGCAAATAGAGCAGATGCTAAAAGTGAAAAATTGAAAGCTAAATTCTTTACTATAGAAGACATAAAAACATACGAAAATCAACTTCAAGAATTGTATCAGAATACTATAGACAATGCAAATTTTAATGCTCAAATATTAAATCTCGATACCTATATTCATCTTAAAAAAGCTTTCAACGAAAAGTTTATAGTAAAAGGTTATTTTTTAGACGGCAAATTGGTTGGGTTTCTTTCTGCAATGCAAAATGAAACACATCTCGACGCACATTTTATTGGTATCGATTATTCTAATAATAAAGAGTATGCTATTTACCCTAGAATTTTGAACGATTATGTTAGACTTGGTATTGAAACAAAATCTAATCAGATTAACTTAGGTAGAACTGCTTCTGAAATAAAAAGTACTCTTGGCGCAGAACCTAAAGCTTTAACCTGTTATTGTAAACACAAACGATATATTCCTAATCAGATTTTAAAACCATTTATTAAGAATGTTCATATAAAAACATTCAAACAACATTCAGTTTTTAAATAGTTACTAAACCATCATTGGTTTTGGCCTCATACCATGCTTTCGCGTATCTGCTTTAGTTAGCGTTTTATAATTTTTAGATTTCGGAAATTTATTTGCAAGTTCTAATAAATCATCTGGCAAACTGGTTAACTTTCTAGCTTTTAAATCTATCCAACCTCCTTGCATTTCGCAAAATGCTAAGTTTTCACCTTTATGATTATAAAAATTATGTTCAAACATAAAAAGCATACCATCTTCACTTAAGCCAGAAACTTCAATTGTAACTGTAATTGGTGCTCCTAGAAAAGACTCCTTAAAATAATACATGTGTTCATAAAACACCACTGGACCGACATTATGTTTTCTAATTTCTGGCATGGAAAATCCTTGTTCACTAAAGAATGACATTCTAGCATGACTCATAAAATTGGTATAAGCAGAATTGGCTAAATGACCATTAGCATCTATATCACTCCATCTAATTTCAAACTGTTTTTTATACATCGAATTTTTTTCAAAATTAAAACGCAAAGTTAAGAAAGTATATTATGCACGCATAATAGTTTCTAAAAAGATTAATACATACTTAAAACCGTTCATTTTTGTACCTTTGCGCAACTTAAATAGCATCGTTTTAATGATACAATCCATGACAGGTTATGGGAAATCTGTACTTCAGCTCCCAACAAAAAAAATATCTATAGAATTAAAATCTCTAAATAGTAAAAGTTTAGACCTCAATGCTCGTATGCCATCGATGTATCGTGCTAAAGAATTAGAAATAAGAAAACTTATTGCTAAAAACCTAGTTAGAGGAAAAGTAGATTTTTCGTTATTCGTAGAAATAACAGGAGAAGATACAAGTTCTAAGATAAACAAAACAGTAGTTAATGAGTATATAAAACAACTCAAAGATATAGTCGATGGTGATGCTACCGAATTATTAAAAATGGCCATTCGATTGCCAGATGCTGTTGCAACAGAGCGCAATGATATTGACGAAGAAGAATGGACTTTAATTGCAAACGGTATTAACGAGGCTATTGATAAAATAGTAGATTATCGTAAAGATGAAGGTGCTACTTTAAAACAAGACTTTTTAGATAGAATTACCACACTTAGACGATTATTAGAAGACGTAATTACAATGGATCCAGATCGTATTGACGGAGTAAGAGCGCGTTTAGAGAAAGGTATTGCTGATATTAAAGAAAAAGTAGATGAAAACCGTTTTGAACAAGAGCTAGTTTACTACATCGAAAAATTCGATATTACAGAAGAAAAAGTTAGACTAGATAACCACTTAGATTATTTTACTAAATCTATAAATTCTGACGATTCTAATGGAAAAAAGCTTGGTTTTATATCTCAAGAAATTGGTAGAGAAATTAATACCATAGGTTCTAAATCTAATTATGCACCAATGCAAAAACTTGTAGTGCAGATGAAAGATGAACTCGAAAAAATTAAGGAACAATTATTGAATGTGCTTTAAGTAATTCGATTAAAAATTAGTGTCAGTGTCAGAAAAAAACAACATAAAGCAAGGTAAACTTATCGTATTCTCAGCGCCTTCAGGTTCTGGTAAAACAACTATAGTTCGTCATTTATTAAATCAACCAGAACTTAACTTAGAATTTTCTATTTCGGCAACCTCTCGGGAAGCTCGTGGTAATGAAGAGCATGGCAAAGATTATTACTATTTATCTCTTAAAGAGTTTAAAAATAAAATTAAGAATGACGAATTCTTAGAATGGGAAGAAGTTTATAGAGATAATTTCTATGGTACTTTAAAAACAGAGATTGAGCGCATTTGGGCAAAAGGCAAACATGTTATTTTTGATATTGATGTGTCTGGAGGTTTACGTATAAAACGAAAATTCCCAGAACAAACACTCGCAGTTTTTGTAAAACCCCCAGATTTAAATGAGTTGGTTAGACGTTTAAAAGATCGTGGTGAAGAAAGTGAGGAAAAAATAAGTATGCGAGTTGCAAAAGCACCTGCAGAATTAGCAACGGCTCCACTTTTTGATGTCATTGTTGTTAATTCCAATTTAGATGAAGCTTTAGAGAATGCTCACAATTTAGTGTCAGATTTTATAGCTAAATAATATGAAGATCGGTTTATATTTTGGCACCTTTAACCCAATACACGTTGGACATTTAACTATTGCCAATCATTTAGTAGAGCATAGTGACTTAGACCAAGTTTGGTTTGTTGTAACACCACTCAGTCCTTTTAAAAAGAAAAGTAGTTTACTCGATAATCACCAACGTTTAGAAATGGTGTATCGCGCTACTAAAGATTATTCCAAATTAAGACCTAGTGATATTGAATTTGGTTTAAATCAACCCAACTATACCATTGATACACTCACCTATTTATTTGAAAAGTTTCCCGAATATGAATTTGCTTTAATCATGGGTGAAGACAATTTAAAGAGTTTTCATAAGTGGAAAAATTATGAAGTCATTTTAGAAAATCATCATCTTTATGTCTATCCGAGATTATCTAAGGGTAAAGTTGAAACACAATTTGATAAGCACCCAAAAATTCATCATGTTGATGCTCCAATAATAGAATTGTCGTCAACATTTATAAGAAACTCCATTAAAGAGGGGAAAAACATTAGACCAATGTTACCAGAAAATGTTTGGGAATATTTGGATGAGATGAATTTCTATAGGTAGGTTATAGTTTTTATGTGATTCTTAACATATTGCAAAATCTTAGATAAAAACTTCAACCACTTTTATTTACATAAAAAAAGAGCAACTAAAAGTCGCTCTTAAATTTTCAGAATTTTAATCCTTTTAATAAACACAAGAAGATAAGTATGATGCAATATATGTTGCCCAACTAGATCCACTAAATTCCATTACTGTATACCCATTGTTTTTAGAGCTTCTGCCCATTGAGCCACCTTCATCATCACCACCAGCCCAAGCAGTTTCTTCACCATTTGGACCAAGAACGACAGCATGCGCAGCTAAACAATACAAATCCGAACCTTCTGGAATAGCCTCTAAACTTATTTGATACACTACTCTATTGATTTCTACACTGTGAGGTTCTTTGTGATCAAATTTCCCGATTTTAGGATTCCCTGAACGCGTGGTTGGCGCCCAACCATCACTACAATCTCCTACATTAATATGTGTTTCATCAATTGTCCACCCAGAAGTTGTAGCATAAGTTACTATTAAATCTGTTTCAGTTTTAGTGACGCCTAATGCTCCTACATAAATATTTTGCCCTGCCATTAAGTCAACACTATAGCAATACTCATTAAATTGGCTCGATTTAGTTAAGTCACTATTATCATGCATTGTGTATTCAAAAACTTTAAAATAATTTTGTTCAATTGAATCATCATTAAGTTGCTCTGTATTACAACTCAATAAAATACTTAGACATAAAAAGCTAAGTAGTCGTAGGTAAGTTTTCATTTGTAAATAATTTTTGGGGTTAAAAACTTAAATTTACCTTATATATCGCTCAAATTCAATTTTTTTCGATGAACTACATCAATTAATTAAAACATCTATTTCTTTTTAACGAGAATTAGAAATGATAAAAAGCATTTTTTAGATGCTCAATTTTATATCCTTTTCCTTCTTTAACAATTGCAATAATATCAAATCGAACTTCTAAGTCTAAATCATTCTCATTGACATATTCATCTACGGCTTTCACCAAATTTTTTATTTGTTTTGGTTTAACAAAATCTTGTGGGTTCCCAAAATCTGTAGTTGATCTAGTTTTTACCTCCACTATAGCTAAAACGTTATGTTTTTTGGCAATGATATCAACTTCGGCTTTATCAAAATGGTAGTTGCGCTCAATAATATCGTAGTTATTTTCAAGCAGAAAGTCTACAGCCAATTGCTCACCTTTTTTACCAAGTTCGTTGTGTTGAGCCATCTTATTTTTTAAAAACAACCGAAGTACTGCCCTTGGCCACTTTCAAAACAATAGTTCTTCCTAAGACCAAAGCTCTATTGTCTTTTTCATGTCCAGCTGGCAAATTAAACGCAATTGGGAAATCATAATCCTTTAAAGCATCAAGAATCAATTGTTCTACTGAAGTTCCCCAAAGTGTAGTATTTTTTCGCATTTTAGAAATATCTCCAACTACTAGTCCTTTACAATTATCAAAATAGCCTGCACGCCTCATACTCTGTAACATGCGATCAATATGATATTTGTATTCTCCTATCTCTTCTATAAATAAAATTTTTCCAGAGGTATCAATACTTTCTTTAGAACCTAGCATAGTGTGTAACATAGTTAAATTTCCACCAACCAATTGTCCTGTTACCTCTCCCTCTTTATTATGTTTTGATCCTTCTAAAATATAATTTGAAGGTTTACCAAATAAAGCCGATTTAAAGGTATTGATGGATTCTGATATTTCCTTTAAGTCCTTTGTAAGACTCACACACATTAATGCATGAAGCGACTGAAATCCTTCATTATGCACCTGATTATGTAATGCTGTTATGTCGGAATACCCAATAAGCCATTTAGGATTTTTCTTAAACGCTGTATAGTCAAGTTTATCTAATATTCTCACTGTT
>Ga0209121_10002369_pt1 | contig 19230 bp, 23 predicted proteins | sample Cruoilmetagenom3_FD_187292 | JGI IMG/M metagenome (GOLD analysis project Ga0209121, IMG submission 187292) | Oil polluted marine microbial communities from Coal Oil Point, Santa Barbara, California, USA - Sample 3 (SPAdes) (version 2) | ecosystem: Environmental > Aquatic > Marine > Oil seeps ...
GTAGGGCGGCATTTTATATGCTGCCTTATTCTGGCGGGGAATAAATCCCCGCCCTACAAATCATATATTCCTCTCCCTGAAGGGAGAGGTGTAAGGTGAGGATGACAAACTTGTTAGTGATACTGGATTCAAGCTTAAACAATTCCGGCTATCTCGAGTAACCTTTGAGTATCCTCATGTAACTCCTGCCATATCTTGGGAATATCCTCCTTTTGTACCCACCAGGCTTCGCCCACATCACTGCCCGCCTTGAGTTTGCCACCCGCCAGTCTGGCAATGTAATCAATGTAGATGACATGCAAGCTGGTCTCTCCATTTGTTTTGACCACTCTATCAAAGGGAATTAAAGGGGCAACTAATTCTATTTCCAGGTCTGTCTCCTCTTTGACCTCTCTTTTAATTCCCTGTTTGATTTCCTCACCAAGCTCAAGTTTCCCTCCGGGGCAAATCCATTTTCCTTGCCAGTAGCCGCCCCTCTCCCTCTTATGCTTCACCAAGAGGATTTTGCCTGTATTATCCTGGATGACTGCTCCTACGGCTATTACTATACAAGGCAATTTATTTACACCTCTTTACCTGACTAGCTTGGATTGTCGATAGTGCCGGTGGAGGGAGCCAAAGATTCTCGGGGATAGACCAATTTAGCAAGCCAGATGCTTATCTCATAGAGAACAACTATTGGAGCAGCTATGAGTGTTTGATTAACAGGGTCCACAGTAGGGGTGATGATAGCGCCAAGGACAAAGGCGGCCAGGACAGCCCATTTTCTACCTTTAGCAAGTTTTTGCGGACTTACTACGCCTAGTTTGGCAAGCAAGGTAATAACCAATGGTATTTCAAAAACCAGTCCCACGCTGAAAAGAAGTTTAACAACGACTGAGACATAATTGTTTAGGGTTATCATTGGTTGTGCAATATCACCTCCAAAAGAAAGTAGAAATTTGAGTGCTGGAGGCAAAAAGATGAAATAGGCAAAGCAAGCCCCGGCGGCAAAGAGGATAAAAATCAGGGGTAATGACAGATAAACATATTTTTTCTCTCTATCTCTGAGCGCTGGGGAAAGGAACATCACTAAGTGGTAAACAAGGTAGGGCAAGGCCAAGACTATGCCGCAGTAAAGGGCTACCTTTATATAGGTGCCAAGCATTTCAGTGACATGGACATAGATCAGGTTTATGTCTTGTGCTGGCCACTTGAGAATATCGAAGATATAAGGAGTTAAAGGGAAAGAAATAACTATGCCTACAACTATAGCGATTACCGACTTGATTAAGCGGCTACGTAGCTCTTGCAGGTGTCCCGTGACAGTCAGTCTTTTTTCTTCTTCCACGAGGGGTCATTTGTGTCATTCTCGGCGAACTCTTTGTTTACAGCCACGTTGAAATCGGCCCAGCTTCTCTTAAGCCAGCGCATACCCTTACCCATATCCCTGGCCAACCCTGGCACTTTTTGAGGGCCAAAAATAAAGAAGGCAATAACCAAAATTAAGAGTACTTCCCAGAAACCCATGCTGATACCTTTATCAAGGAGAGAAGTTTATTTCTTCTTCTTTTGCTTTTTAGCTGGAGTTTTTGCCTCCTCATCAAATTCGCCAGATTGTGCCTTGCGGAATTCCCTTATGCCTTGTCCAGCAGAACGGAAAACCTGGGGCAACTTTCCAGCGCCAAAAATAATGAGGACGACGAGTAGAATAAGCCCTATTTCTAATGGTCCAGGGGGTTTCATTACCAATTTTTTGCCTCCTCCTCTTTTAGGCTCGCTCTAGTTTGCCACTGAAAACAAATTATTTAATCGAATTAATTGTACTAGTCAAAATTGCCTTCTGTCAAAGGCAACCTGAGCCTGGTTCTCATATTCGCCGGGATTGGGAATAGGCAGGGTTCCCAGGGCAGAGTTGTGGCTCACCGCTCTGCAGCAAGGATATACCTGGAGCTGCGACTCTAGGTTTGCGTGAGGTAATGATGACGATGGGCGTAACCATTGTGCAACTCTTGATGCTCGTCTTTTTCTGAAAAAATAAATGCCGGAACCAACAATTAAAGTCCGATTAATCTGCTATCCCGTGGTCGTAAAGATACTCAATGGCAGCTTGAACGGTTTGTATTTTCTCAGCATCTTCATCAGCTATCTCCAGTCTTTTCCCCGGGGTGCTGAATTCCTCCTCCAAGGCCATAATAAGCTCTACTAAATCCAAGGAATCGGCATTAAGGTCATCTATGAAGGACGTTTCTGGTGTAATTTCCTTCTCATCAACGTCCAACTGCTCCGCGATTACCTTTCTTAACCGTTCAAAAATAGTCGCCATTTAACCTCCTTATAGTTAGGGTTTCTCTATTTTGCCACGCTCGGCTGCTATTGCTCCTAAGACTCCGTTAATCAACCGCGGTGATGACCCGCTGCCAAAAGCTTTGGCTAGCTCCACAGCCTCATTTATGATTATCTTGATTGAGGCGTTATTATCACACAGGATTTCAAAGATGGCAAGACGCAGGATATTTCTATCAATGATGGACATTTGCTCTACGGGGAAGGCTGGTGCAAAGCGCTCAATGAATTCGTCAAGCTTGGACTTGTTTTGTAACACTCCGTGTACGAGCCTCTCGCTGAAGCTAAATGCTTCCTGTGGCAGGGATTTCCCAACAGCTGAATGGGCCAAAGCTTCACTTGCTTTGTGCTCCACACAATCGAGTTCATAAAGCGCTTGAAGAGCAACGACTCTGGCTTCTCGTCTTATATTGCCCATGGTTACGGCTTGCTAACAAATTTACTCGCTATGTGAAGTTGATATTATCTGAAATACTTAGGATCTGTACCTGGGGGCTGATTCGCTTGATTAAGCCGCTGAGCACTTTCCCCGGGCCTATCTCGTAAAATGTGCTTACCCCGTTACGTATCATGTATTCAACGGACTTCTGCCACTGAATGCAGTGGCGAAGCTGGTTCAAAAGTTCTTCTTTTATCGAGTCAACATCGACCATTGGCTCAGCAGTTACATTAGCTATTATAGGAATCTTTGGCGGGTTAAACACGGAACTTGATACAACCTTGGCAAATTCATTCAGGATAGGATTCATTAAGGCGGAGTGGAAAGCTCCGCTCACCTTTAATGCAATGGGATGGCGAGCACCTTTCATCTTGGCCAAGCTTCTGGCTTCGGTTAAGGCGTTGATACTACCACTGATTACAATTTGCTCTGGAGAGTTGATGTTGGAGATTTCGCTTCCACTATGGAAACATATTTCCTCAACAGCCTCTCTATCGAGACCCATTATAGCTAACATGCCTCCGGCACTTTTCTGTCCAGCTTCATGCATTAATCTACCTCTTTCTCTGACAAGGCGCACAGCGTCAGCCAGGCTAAGCGCATCGGCGGCCACAAGAGCGGTATATTCACCCAGACTATGTCCAGCAACAAAAACTGGTGAAGGGAAATCCTTGTCGCCGCTTTCTTGAACTGCCCGGAGGCAAGCAATACTGGTTGCTAATACTGCTGGTTGAGCATTATCTGCCCTTGTTAGTTCCTCCTCTGGTCCTTCAAAGCATAAACGGGAGAGGGGAAAGCCTAAAGCGGCGTCGGCTGTGTCAAAAGCTTCCCTGGCGGAGGGATAGGTGCTATAAGCGTTCCACCCCATGCCTACGCTCTGGGAACCCTGTCCTGGGAAAACGTAGGCTATCCTGGATGTCGCAGTCATGCTCTTGCTAGCTTTTTCTCTTAGGAGTCTTTACTTCGATCTCCTGCCTGTCATTATAGCTTCCACAGGTGGGGCAAACGCGGTGCGCTAATTTAGGGCTGTGACATTGAGGGCAAACGTCCAGGGCGGGTAGACTTAGCTTGAGGTGACTGCGCCTTTTCCCCTGGCGCGCTTTAGCAGATTTCTTCTTAGGTAGAGCCATATAAAGTTATCTCCTTAATCCCGGTGCAATCAGGCCGACATAATAGCTTAATGGGCAAATTTAACAAGATATATTGACGTATTACCTCTCCCAGGTCAAGTATGTGCTTAGCGTCAATGGTGTGCTCAGCCCATTCTTTGGGTGAGGAAAGCGGCAAACCACTATAGATATCAATGGAGGGAAGGAATTCTTCTTCGATATCGAGCCTCATAGGGAGGGAGAAACTGTTAAGACATCGACAGCATACAACTTCTACCGTAACAGTCAATTTACCACGAACCAGGATTCCCTGGCTTGTGCGGATTAAGTCTACCTTTCCCTCGATGGAATCTTTAACTTGCTTGGCGACAAACTCATCTGCATAATAGCTACGGGTAGAACCCACAGGCTCTTTCAGTAACTGAGCTACATTTATGGAACTAGCGAAAGTTTCTGTTTTAACCTCTTCCAGTTTCATGACCAAGCTCCAAATGGGCTCTTGAAATCAAGCGCAAGGAAAGCTATTATAAATAGCAATTCATGCGCATTTCAAGTTATGAGGAGCATAGGAGCCGAAGCTGGAACTGATGGCGAGCATTCACCTCACGATTGATGCGGTGGCAGTGACCGCGATTCATGTTCTCAACCAACATAGGACACTGTGACGGATGGAAAGGAGCGGTTGCAGGCGACTCTTTAGACTATGACTAGAAGTTATCGGGTAATCATCATTGGTGGTGGGCCCGCTGGACTCACCGCCGGGTTGTATTGTGCTCGTTCAAGGTTTGATACTTTGCTTATTGAGAAAGGGGTGATAGGTGGTCAGATAACTTACGCTGCACTGGTGGAAAACTACCCTGGTTTTCCTCAAGGTATTTCCGGTTTTGAATTGGGGCAGCTCATCCATCAGCAAGCCGGGGGTTACGGATTGGAGACCTTACTCGCTGAAGTCATCGGATTGAACCTCAACCCGAGACAGAATCTTGTTAGCACTAGTGAGGGTGATTTTGTGGCTGAGGCAGTAATTATTGCTGGAGGTTCACAGTTCCGCAAGCTAGAAGCCCTTGGGGAAGATGAGTTTCTGGGTAAAGGAGTTTCCTATTGTGCTACTTGTGACGGCCCTTTATTCCGAGACAAAGTGGTGGCTGTAATAGGTGGTGGGGACGCTGCCCTCACTGAGGCTCTTCACCTGAGTAAGTTTGCTTCTTCGGTTAAAGTTATTCATCGTCGCAACCGGCTTCGAGCTGGTAAAGCACTACGGTCAAAAGCGAAGGCTGAATCAAAAATAGAGTTTGTCTGGGATAGCGTGGTAACTGAAATTGAGGGTGACGAAGCAGTTAATCAAGTTAGGCTTAAAGGAACGAAGAATGATACAATATCAACATTACCAGTAAATGGTGTTTTTGTTGCTATTGGGTTGAAGCCCAATACAGGTTATTTGCGGGGGATTTTGCCGTTAGATGAAGGAGGCTACGTAATTACGAATGAGCTAATGGAAACGGGGATACCAGGCATACTAGCTTGTGGGGATATTCGCCATAACTCAGCCAGACAGGCAATAGCTGCGGCTGGTGATGGTGCTACTGCCGCTTTATCAGCAGAGAGGTTTATTAATCCGCTATGAAGGTTATTTTCTTAAAGGATGTTTCTGGGCAAGGAGGGGCTGGTGAAATGAAGGAAGTAAGCAGGGGCTACGCCAAGAACTTCCTCTTACCTCAGGGTCTGGCTTTGGAAGCCACACCGCAACTGATGAAAGAAGCTGAGATGACGATTGAGAGAGTGAGGCAGCGGGAAATTGTTGACCAGGTCAAGCTGGCTAAGCTAACTGAACAGATTGAAGGAACTCAGATTCGCTTTCAGGCTCGTGTAGGCGCTGGTGGCCGTCTATTTGGTTCTATCACTGCTGCTGAAATAGCTGATGAGTTAAGCCGAATCATAGGTTCTCTCATTGATAAGAGAAAGATAGATATAGGCAAACCTTTACGCCAAGTGGGCAGCTATGAGATAGGCGTTAAACTAGCTAAAGGTTTAGAGCCCAGAATCACAGTAGTGGTTGAGCAGGAGAAAGCTTAAGCATGGTAGAGGAAAGGTTACCACCTCATGATATTGAAGCAGAAGAAGCGGTAATTGGCTCATTGCTCGTTGATCCTGAGGCTATATTGAAGGTTGCCACTTTTCTTAATGCTGATGACTTTTTTGATGAGACGAATCGAGTGATTTACCAGGCTTGCTTATCTCTTTACCAGCGCAATGAAGTCATAAACCAGATTAGCGTGGCTCACGAGTTAATGCATCAAAACAAGCTGGAGCAAATTGGTGGTGCTGCCTATCTAAGTCATCTAATAGCAATTGTACCCACATCTCTTCATGTAGAACATTATGGGCAGATAGTATCCAGGATGGCGCTGATGCGGCAATTAATTGTTGCTGCGGGACATATCGCTGCTATTGGCTACGAGGCCGGGCCAGATATTGAAGATAGTATCGGTAAGGCCGAGGATATGCTCTTTCAGGTGAGGAAGAGACGACAAAGTCCACGAGATTTCATCTCAATTCGTGATGCTCTAGGCGAATATTTCGAAGAGGCTGGGCAACCCACTGTCTTTCAAGAAAGGGAAATTCCTCATATTCTATGTGGCTTTGCTGCCTTAGATGATTTCTTAGGGGGATTTCAGAGGTCCGATCTGATTGTATTAGCCGCCAGGCCTAGCTTGGGCAAGACCAGCTTGGCTCTGAACATCGCCAGAAACACCGCTGTTAACCAGAAGGCTTGCGTTGCTTTGTTTAGTTTGGAGATGGCTCGGGAAGCAGTGGTTCAGAGGCTTCTCGCTAGCGAATCAGGAGTGGACTCTAAACGCATAAGGTTGGGGCGTTTCAGTGAACATGAAGAGATGAGAATTATGGAGGCCAGCGGGGTTCTATCTGAGGCCCCAATCTATATTGATGATTCACCTCAACTTCGCATTGTGGACATAAGAAGTAAAGCACGACGTCTCTATTTTGAGCGTGGTGTCGATTTAATTATTGTAGATTATTTGCAACTGGTACAGACTGATGGCAGGAATGAAACTCGAGTCCAGGAGTTGAGTCAGATAACCCGTTCTTTGAAAATGCTATCTAGAGAGTTGAATGTCCCTGTGCTCGCTGTATCTCAACTCAGTCGAGCTGTGGAAGCGCGTCCCTCACACATACCTCAGCTCGCTGACCTTAGGGAAAGCGGCAGCATTGAGCAAGATGCCGATGTTGTTCTTTTTATCTACCGGGAAGACGCATATTGTACTGCAGAGGACTGGAGCAAATCGCATGATATAGAGAAAGAACCCTATCCACGCGGTATCGCTGACATTATGGTGGCTAAGCATCGCAATGGTCCTCTAGGACAAGCAAAACTCCGCTTCCTTAGCAAAACTGTCAAGTTTGATAGCTTGGAGATTGAGCCAAGCTTGACTTCATAGGCGGCAAAATAATGCAAGGCAAAGGCTTTTCCGGCTTTATGACAAAAGGGAACTTCACTCCCTTACCTGACCTCTTCTTCACTCATGTGTTGCCTCAAATTCAAGATGTAGCTGAGATTAAGGTAACGATATATGTCTTTTACTTGCTGGGTCATAAACAGGGATATCCTCGCTTCGTCACCTATAGAGAATTATTATCTCACAGTGCTCTAGTGGCTGGGATGGAGGAAGAGACACTCCATTATGCTTTAAACCTGGCCACGAAGCGTGGCACCATTTTACACTTAACTTTAAATATAGACGGAAGGTGGGAGGAATGTTATTTCACCAACACGGAATCTGCCAGGAAAGCAATTGATGAGATAAAGCGTAGCGGAGTGCCTTTTAGGGAAGCAATGACTCGTGAAGAGGACTTAGCACATGGGGCACCACCGCGCAACATTTTCACTCTTTATGAACAGAATGTAGGTGTGATAACTCCCATGATTGCTGAAGAGCTTAAGGAAGCTGCAAAGCTTTACCCGGCGCAATGGATTGAGGAGGCGTTTAAGGAAGCAGTTATGCTGAATAAGCGTAGCTGGAGATATATCGCCCGCATTCTGGAACGCTGGACCAATGAGGGTAAGGATAGTGGAGAAGATAGACAAGGTGTTAAGAAGGCTGACCCCGACAAATACATCAAGGGTAAATATGGACACCTGGTCAAAAGGTAACCAGGAGGAAGAGGAAGTTTGCCCTATTTGTAGAGGGTCTGGGTTTGTTCATCCTCTGTTAGATTCGGGACAACCCGATTTCAGCAGGGTGGTGCCTTGTCGCTGCAGTGAAAAGGAACTACAGAAGGAAAAATTTGAATACCTCCAGAAATACAGCAATCTTGGCCCCCTGTCACGATTTACCTTCAGTAATCTGTCTCCCAAAGGGAGAGGGAAAGATGCTGCTTCCCAAGAGCACTTCAGCCATATTTATCAGGTAGCTAAAGCTTTTGCTGATAATCCTGAGGGCTGGTTAGTGTTTTTGGGTTCTGGCGGCTGTGGCAAGACTCATTTAGCCTGTGCCATCGTTAACCACTGTTTAAGCATTGGATTACCGGCCTTTTACATTGGAGTTGCTGATCTTCTAGACCACCTCCGCGCTGCTTTTAGCCCTACAAGTAATGTTGCCTATGATGAGCTATTTAGCCAGGTAAAAAGGGTTTCTCTGCTGGTACTTGATGACTTCACTGTAGAAAGCGCTACTCCCTGGGCTAAAGAAAAATTGGAACAACTTCTCAACTACCGTTTCGATACTGGGTTGCCCACGGTAGTTACCACCGATGTGCCCTTGGAGGAATTGGATGAGCGTTTTCGTGCCCATTTTGCCGATAAGGAATTTTGTCAATTATGCATGATGGAGCAGGGGTCACCTGTGGAGCGCTTAAGTAGCTTGCAGTTAGAGCTACTGCGGAGCATGGCCTTTGATAATTTCGATCACAAACGAGTAAGCCTTTCCCTGGAGCAGCGTCAAAATTTACGACAGGCTCTCCATCTTGCTACGGAATTCGCCCACGCCCCGGAGGGCTGGCTGATATTTTCAGGTGTCAATGGCTGTGGGAAAACTCATCTAGCAGCAGCCATTGCTAACTATCGGCTGGCACAAGGTGAGCCAGTATTTTTTGTGGTCGTCCCTGATCTCCTTGACCATTTGCGCTCTAGCTTTAGCCCAGATAGCAAGATATCTTATGACGAGTTTTTTGAGAAGATTAAGAAGAATCCAGTGCTGATACTAGATGACTTCGGTGAGCAGTCAGCCACCCCGTGGGCTCAGGAAAAGCTATATCAGTTAATTAACTATCGCTATAACGCTCGATTACCCATGGTAGTAACTACCTGCCTCTCCCTTGATGAGATTGAGACACGCATTAGTTCACGAATGGTGGATCCCAAGATTAGCGTGGTATTCAATATCATTGCTCCTGATTACCGTGGTGATGTGAAACCTGCTCAGCAAGTCAAACCGATGAGACGAGAGGATATCCGGAGGCGTGTCTAAACAGGCAGAAGAGATGAGAGACATGAATAAGGATGTGATGACTATTTCTTAGTGCCGGACTGTTGCGTTAGTGGGGGAGGGTTGTTAAAATAGCCCCTGAGTAGTAATCGGATTTAGCCATGGTAGATTCTTCAGTTTTAGTTCTGAACCAGAGTTATGAGCCGCTCAATTTGTGTCGCACGCGTCGAGCTGTTGTGCTAGTTATTCGTGGCAAAGCCGAGGTGTTAGAAAACAGTAGAGGTGAACTTCGCTCTGTGACACAGGTTTTTCAGATACCCTCAGTGATCCGTCTCGTTTACATGATCAAGCGTCCTCGCCACCAGAGAAAGTTGACCAGACTTGAAGTGTTTAGTCGTGACCAATATGCTTGTCAGTATTGTGGTCGGCAAACAAAGGAGCTTACCTTAGACCATGTTATCCCACGGCGGCGAGGTGGGAATCATACCTGGGAGAATATAGTTAGCGCTTGCAAACCCTGCAATCGCCGCAAAGGTGGGTATACACCAGAGGAAGTTGGAATGAAGCTATTGCGGCAACCACGTCCACCCCACAATGACGGTTTCTATATTCCGTATCATTACCTTGATAATCATAGTGAATGGCAAAAGTATTTAAGTCATTTCCATGTTAGCTGATTGAGAGGCAGCTCTCTAGTCGTCTCGGTGTCAAATTTCACCGTCACCATTTCCATTAACGGTTTGATACTGATTACTTCAGCTTTACCAAAGGGGGTCGAGACCTCTTGGCCTGGCTGAGGCATATTCTTCTTTAGGTATGCATATTCATCAATTTCATACCTGAGGCAGCAAAGAAGCCGCCCGCAGATGCCTGATATCCGCATAGGGTTTAAAGCTAAATCCTGCTCCTTAGCCATTCTAATCGATATGGGTGGGGGGGATTTAAGGAATTCCTGGCAGCACAAGGGATAGCCACATTTACCCAGGCCTCCTAGCAACTTAGCCTCGTCTCTTGGGCCTATTTGTCTCATTTCAACTTGTGTGTTGAGGTTGCGGCCTAGTTTTCGTACCAACTTACGAAAGTCAACCCGCCCTCCAGCACCAAACGATATAGTCAGGTGACTGCCGTCAAGATTATAATGAGCTGAAAGAGGCTTTATCCTGGGGCTAAGTTTCGCTGCCATTTCCTTACATTTAGTTAAAGCCTCTTCTTCAGAGTGCTGCGTAGCTTTTTCCAGGTCCTCTGGTTGAGCTCGGCGTACTACTTTTATCAATGGTTGGGATAGGGTACCTGTCTCAGCCTCGGGAAGTACTACTCTAGCCAGGTCAAGTCCGTGTTCAGTGTCTAATACCACATACTCCTTGGCTTGCAGTGACATATCACCAGCATCGCAGTAGAATAGCTTGTCTTTGGGATGGAACTGAACTCCAATCATCTTACCCACTGATAATTTCCTTTCTTGGCATATTAAGCATTAGTGATTCGAATGCTAAACGGGGATTAACATTTTTAGCGAGTTCTTCCCATGTCGAACGTAGAGCGATCACGAATTCCTTAATCTCGATTAGGCTCAGTAGCGCAGCTTGGTTTTTCAGAGTCGTTTCGTAGTCTATATTGATAATAGCTTCCTTACAGACACCTTTGATGAGCATCAAATCATGCCACCAACAAAGCCAAATCTCCATTATCTCTGCCACGGCCCTGCGGTTCTGGCTGAATTGGATTGCTAACTCCTGGGCATAAGCAAAGCGCTGCTCTAAGCTGGCACTCGTTAGAGAAGATAGCGTGCTTATTCTGTGAGCTCGCTGCACCAAGATGTCCTCGTCTGCTAAGGCGGATAATGCCCAGCCAAGGCAACCCTGGCATAGCCGAGCCAGAAGTTTCGCTTTACCCGTGTCAATGTTATGCAAGTTAATAAGTATTTGCTCAACCTGTTCTAATGACATGGGCTTCAATTCTAACTGTTGACATCGAGAGACAACCGTAGGCAGGAGGCGTGATTTTTCGGCAGTCAACAGAAGCCAAACCAGTTTAGGTGGTGGCTCCTCTAATATCTTGAGTAGAGAATTAGCTGCCTCGGTGGATAGATATTCGGCATCATTGATGATAAACACTTTGTGCTTACCTTCGTAAGGTGGCAGATTGGCTAAGCGTTGAAGCTCTCGTATTTCATTAATGCTAATCTCTGCTCTGGAATCCAAGCCAATAGAGACAATGTCAGCGTGCTTGTGTTCCAGGATTCGGCGACAGGAGCGACATTGGCTGCAAGGTGGCTCGGGAGCATCGCAATTCAAAGCTTGAGCCAAATTAAGAGCCAGAGTTCCTTTACCTATATGCCTCGGTCCTACTAGAAGATAGGCGTGAGCTACAGCATTGGTTTTAAGGCTGTAATCCAGCGAGGCCAAAATCTTATCTTGCCCTAGTACTTGCCACATTTTTTGCCTTGGGGGAACAAAGAACTAAAGACGACAATCTATTATACGCCTGTATTTGCCTAGAGCAAATCCAGGTTTATCAGGTCTTGATAAGTCTCTCTGCGCCGAATGAGACGCGCTTTGCCATCATTCACCATAGCTATAGCTGGCTTGGGCAGAGCGTTGTAATTGCTCGACATGGGAATACAGTAGGCACCCGCTACAGGAATAGCAATGATATCGCCGGGAGAAATTGAGGCCAAGTTAGCATCTCTTATCAGGATGTCTCCAGATTCGCAGAGCTTACCAGCAATGGTAACTAGATTCTCTTCTGCTTCTGAAGCCTTGTTAGCTACCAGGGCCTCGTACTTGGCTTGGTAAAGGGCCAGACGAATATTATCGCTCATGCCTCCATCAATACTGACATACTTTCTTATACCGGGTATTTCCTTTATTGCTCCGACGGTGTATAGCGCTATTCCAGCTTGCCCTACGATTGCTCTCCCTGGCTCGATAATGAGTCGGGGAGGGTCTAATTCCATTTGTGAAGTGAGGCTCTTGAGCTTGTTTCCTATGGCACTGGCGTAGTCAGCTATGGTAAGGACTTTGGAGTCCAGGGTATATTGAACAGCAAAACCACCACCGACGTTAAATTCCTTGAGTTGAAAGCCTTTCTTTGAGCTGAGTTCCTGGGCGAAGTGGAGAATGAGCTCTATAGCCAACTCATAAGGCATCGTTTCTGCTATAGGGGAGCCAAGGTGAAAATGAAAGCCTAAGAGGTTGAGGTTGGAGGCTGACATAGCTTGCTTTACTGCCTCCTCAGCCTGTCCTGTAGCTAAGGGGAAACCAAATTTGCTGTCGAGCGTGCCTGTGGTGGTGTATTGATGAGTATGGGGGTCAACCCCAGGGGTGAGGCGGAATAAAATATCTTGTTTGATGCCTCTATCTTTAGCCAGTTGATTAAGCAAGCCAAGCTCGTGGAAGTTATCCACCACAATCCGGCCAATGCTCCAATTCAGAGCTAGCTCAAGTTCCTCAAGTGTCTTGTTGTTACCATGGAAATAGACCTTGTCCAAAGGGAAATTCACTGAATGGGCAATGCTAAGCTCTCCTCCAGATACGACGTCAAGCCCTAAACCCTCTTGTTTGAAGATAAGAGCCAAAGCTCTATTTAGAAAAGCCTTGCAGGCATAGATAATCAGGCTGTCAGGGTAGCATTCAGAGAACTTGGCTTTGAATTCACGGCACTTATAGTGGAGGGTGAACTCATCGAAGAGATAAAGCGGAGTGCCGAATTCCCTGACCAGGTCAACAACATCACAGCCGCCGATACAGAGATGGTCTTTATTGCTTATCTCAGCAGTTAGAGGGAAGAGGGAGAGCTTGGGCACAGTTTTTATATTCACTTTAGCTAGAGAATGTTACCTTGCCCTTATCTCGCAAGTCAAGAAAGATGGCTTTGAATAATATCTTGTTGCTTAGAGCGCTCAAGCTATATAGGCAGTTATCCTTGAGGCAAACGTGGCTTTGTATGTCATTATACAGGGTAGTCCGTTGTGTGATATTGGTAGCGCAGCAACGCGGACATCAAGGGAAGTCAACCTGACTGGAGATGGTCGTTGCGAATTTGCGGACTCCGATGCTATGATTAGACAGGTAACAATCAGGACTAGAACGGCAATACTCTGGCGGAAACAATCTGGGAAAGCAAAAGGAATCACCTTGACCTAGAGGCGGGAGGTATTTTTAGGCATGACACGGATGTTGCAGGATAAAGCTACTGCTACGAAATTTCAAATATTGGTTGAGATAGCTGCTGCTCAACTGAACGTTCAGCAAAAGGACATTGCCAGGAAACTCAATATTACGCCGCAGGCTGTCTCGCAATATATGGAGGAGTTAGTAAAAGACCGCCTGGTGGTCTCAAATGGGCGATTTAAATACAGGGTAACCAGGGAGGGCATCGATTGGGTCTTGAAGATGTTTAGAGACTTGCAGGATTATTCAATTTTCGTGAGGAGGGCGGTGACGAATATAGCAGTTTGCGCTGCTGTGGCAGATTGCGATCTATCCCAGGGGCAGGAGATAGGGTTGAAGATGAGGGATGGGCTACTCTTTGCCATTGATGCTGTGGGTAGAGGGGCGAGGGGAATAGCAGTTTCCAGTGCCAGGAAGGGTGAGGATGTAGGCATCTCTGATATAGAGGGGATAGTGCCGCTTGAGAAGGGCGAAGTAACTGTTCTAAGAGTGCCTGGTATCCAAGGTGGTGGTTCCAGGAATGTTGACCTTGCCCGGCTGAAGAAGGAAGTCAGTGGAAAGAAATTGATTGGCGTTATAGGCGTGGAGGCTTTGGTGGCACTCAGGCGAGTAGGGATTAGCCCTCATTATTTCTACGGTGTCAAGGAAGCGCTCGTCGAAGCAGCATGCAGTGGACTTGCTCCCGTGGTAATCTGTATTGAAGATGAAATACCAGGATTGCTTCAGAGCTTGAGGGAACAGCATCTGGATTATCAGCTTATCGATGTAGGAAAGGGCGAATAACTGCCATCTCTTCTCAAAAACCAGGCTTTATTGACGGCGCTCGAAACTCAATGTAGAATCTCTGATTTAATAATGTATGACAAGACTACGCTTGATAATGGTCTGAGGGTGATTACGAGCACTATGCCGCATAGCCGCTCAGTATGTCTTGCTATCCTTATTGGTACCGGCTCTTGTTATGAAAACCAGGAGGAATCAGGCATTTCTCATTTTGCGGAACACCTTTATTTCAAAGGCACAGAGCGGCGACCTACAGCTAAGGAAGTAAGCCAGGAGATTGAAGGTGTTGGTGGCATAATCAATGGTGGTACGGAGAAAGAGCTAACTGTTTTGTGGTGCAAAGTAGCCAGCCCTCATTTCCTCATTTCTTTAGATGTGCTATCGGATATCTTATTTAATTCTCGCTTCGGTGACAAAGATATGGAGCAAGAACGCCAGGTTATCGTTGAGGAAATTAACATGAACTTAGATTCTCCTCAGCGGCGAGTAGGTATGCTGATAGATGAGTTGTTATGGCCGAAGCAGCCATTGGGGCGTGAGATCCTTGGAAGTAAGGAAACTGTGGCTTCAGTAAACAGGGGACAGATGTTGGATTACATTGCTCGCCGTTATTTACCCAATAATACTGTGATTAGTATTGCTGGTGATATACAACGTGAGGAAGCGATAGCTCAAATCGAGCCATTGGTCAATAAATGGGCTGCTGGGGAGTTCTCAACCAACTATATTACTGATGATAAGCAGACAGCAGCGAGGTTACGTATTGAGCCCAGGGATAGCGAGCAAGTCCATCTTTGCCTGGCTGTTCATGGCATTTCTTATTCTCATCCTCAGCGCTTTGCCCTTGATTTACTTAACGTTGCTCTTGGTGGTGGGATGAGCAGTCGCCTATTCACAGAGATTCGAGAAAATAAAGGGTTGGCATACGATATTCATAGCTATATCGAACATTTCCTTAATTCAGGGACACTTACTGTCTACGGTGGCGTTGACCCCAAAAGGGTTGAAACTGCTGTTGCTGCTATCATTGATGAGATGTCCAAACTCAGACAAGGAATTACCTCAGATGAGCTCACCAGGGCTAAGGAGTTATCCAAGGGGAGGTTACAGTTGCGGCTTGAGGACAGCCAGAATGTGGCTTTGTGGTTAGGCAGCCAGGAGATATTAAGGAAGCAAATCCTTACTGTGGAGGATATCATTTCCATAATTGATGCTGTTACCCTTGACGATTTAAGGCAAGTGGCTGAGAAACTACTAACGCCTGAGCAACTTAACCTGGCTATAGTGGGTTCTATTAAAAAAGAAGAACCTCTAATGGAATTACTTGGTATCTAGTGACACAAAGAAGAACCGCCTTTCATAGGCGGTTCTTCTGGCTTTGGCGTTTTGTTACGGCTCTCTAGTACTCAGGATATCCTCCGGGCATTCCTCCGGGCATCGCTGGTTTCTCCTTCTCGGGAATGTCTGTTACCAGGGATTCTGTGACCAGAATCATGTTAGCGATGCTAGCCCCATTCTCCAAAGCAGCTCTGGTGACTTTGAGAGGGTCCACGATTCCTCTTTCTACCATGGTAACATCTAATTCATCTCTGAGGGCATCATAGCCTATGCCGGGAGAGCTCTCCTTCACCCTATTTACCACAACCGAAGCCTCTCTACCGCTATTATTAGCAATGCAGCGGATGGGTTCTTCCAGAGCTCGCTTCAGGATAGTAACGCCAGTGGCTTCTTCTCCTTGCAAATTAAGCTTATCCAGGGCTGATAGTGAATTGATGAGAGCGATACCACCGCCGGGTAAGATGCCTTCTTCCACAGCGGCTCGCGTAGCTGACAAGGCATCTTCTACACGGTGCTTTTTCTCCTTTAGCTCGACTTCAGTAGCTCCTCCTACCTTGATTACTGCTACGCCTCCAGCTAATTTGGCTAGCCTCTCCTGGAGTTTTTCCTTATCGTAGTCAGATGTGGTCGTCTCAATCTGGGTTCTGATTTGTTTGATTCGGGCTTCTATAGCTTCAGTCGAGCCCTTTCCTTCAACAAGGGTAGTATCATCTTTCTCGGAAACCACTTTCCTGGCTCGCCCCAGGTCCTCTACGGTCACCGAATCCAGTTTTCGACCGACTTCCTCGGATATGACATTGCCTCCAGTGAGAACGGCTATGTCCTGAAGCATTTCCTTGCGCCTGTCTCCAAAACCGGGAGCTTTGACTGCCAGAGGGCTTAAAGTACCTCTTAACTTGTTAACTACCAGGGTGGCTAAAGGCTCGCCATCTATGTCTTCAGCGATAATAACGATGTTCTTGGAAGTTTGAACAACCTTTTCTAAAGCAGGTAGGATATCATTCAGGGCGGAGACCTTCTTATCGGTAATAAGGATATAAGGGTCTTCTAATTCTGCTCTCATTCGCTCTGGATTGGTGATGAAATAGGGGCTTACGTAGCCTCGATCGAACTTCATGCCCTCCACATATTCGGTTTCAAACTTCAACCCCCTGCCTTCTTCAACAGTGATAACTCCATCCTTGCCCACCTTTTCCATAACCTCAGCAATCAGGTCGCCGATTTCCTGGTCCACGGCTGATATTGCGGCTACTTGAGCAACTTGCTCCTTACCAGCTACGGGGATGGACATCTTCTTAAGTTCCTCAACGATAACCTCTACTCCTTTTTCAATGCCACGCTTTAAGGCCATGGCATCAGCGCCGGCAGCAATGTTTTTGAAGCCTTCGCTGGCAATGCTCTGAGCCAGGATGACCGACGTGCTGGTGCCATCACCACACTGGTCATTGGTTTTGGTTGCAGCTTCTTTTACTAACTGCACTCCCATGTTCTCAAAAGGATCAGGCAGCTCTATTTCTTTAGCGACGGAGACACCATCGTTGAGAACTGAAGGAGCTCCCCATTTCTTGTCCAGTGCTACAGGGCGCCCACGCGGTCCTAAAGTCACCCTTATTGCATCGGACAAGATATCTATACCTGTTTTTAATGATTTCCTGGCCTCTTCGCCAAAAAGAATTTGTTTTGCCATTTATTTACCTCCTTTCTTTTTTGGGCTTCGCTTAGCTAAGATATCGCTCTCGCGCATAATAACCAATTCCTCCTCATCAAGCTTAAACTCAGTCCCGGCGTATTTGGAATAGATTACTTTATCCCCTCTCTTAACCTCCATGGCGATGCGCGTGCCATCCTCAGCTAACTTGCCCGGACCCACAGCGATGATCTCTCCCTCCTGGGGCTTTTCTTTAGCTGTATCCGGTAGAACAATCCCCCCCTTGCTTATCTCTTCTTTAGGCATAGGTTTGATCACCACTCTATCTCCTAAAGGTTCCACATTAACCATATTACCTCCTTTCATTAGGCCTAATTTTAGCACTCTAGTCTTGAGATTGCTAATTATTTTAACATAAAAAGTGTAAGGTGCAACAAATTTTGCGCTTTTCAAGAGGAAATTTAAAAGTTTTTTGAGATTTGGGGGAAAGTTCTTTTAATTATTACACGGGAACGTGTATAATTAAGGCAATGAAACGAAAAAGAAGGCAATGGGGTAAGGAAAGCATTCGAGAGTTGAGGCGGCATCTAGGGTTAACTCAAACAAAGTTAGCCCAAGAACTAGGGACGCGGCAGCAGACAATTAGCGAATGGGAAACAGGTATGTATCAACCCCGTGGGACTTCGGCTACTCTGCTTAGCATGGTTGCTGAGCGTAGCGGATTTAAGTACCAGGCCAGGAAAGCTGAGGAAAATTATGAGGAGGTGGATTAAGGTGGGTTGCTGTGTTTTCCCGGCGAGGAAGAAAGAATACTTTGTGCAGTGGAAATATTGAAAAAGGAATAATTTTTTAAAGTTATGTTTACACGTAAGCGGATAAAAACTCAAGAAAGGTCGGTAGCCTCAATATGGCAGCAATTGCTGGAGAAGGAGTTGACCACTGAAGGAGTTAAGCGAGTCAAGGAGATCTATCCTGGTAGGCTCAATTCTGACAGTGGCCCTGATTTTCGAGAGGCAATTATCGCAGTGGAAGGGGCTGATTTAATAAAAGGCGATATAGAGGTTCATGTCAGGTCCAGTGACTGGTATAACCATGGCCATCATAGTAATCCTGAATACAACAATGTAATTCTCCACGTGGTTATGTGGCATAACAGTAGCACTGCTACCTTGAGGCAAGATGGCAAATCAGTCCCGGTGCTATGTTTATCAAAGGCGCTAAGACATCAAGCTTATTTAATGCCGTATCGGCAGCTTCCTTGCTTTGAGATATCGAAGCGTGTAGACAAAGGAACTTTAGGGAGGCTATTAAATAGCGCGGGTGAAGAGAGATTCAAACAGAAAGCGAGGCATTTTCAAGCTGAGCTGCAGCGAGAGGAAGTAAATCAAGTGCTTTGGAAAGGCATAATGAGGGCTTTGGGCTATTCCAAAAACACGAAGCCATTCGAAGAGCTTGCTGATAGGGTGCCCCTGAATTTTATTGAGAATATGAAGCCCAGAGGGAGTTTGTTTTTAAAACAGGCCTGCTTGTTGGGCATAGCAGGTCTCTTACCGTCCCAGCGGTCGCAGGGGGAATCTGCTCAGGAGGAAACAGTAGAAGAGTTGGAGCGGGTATGGTGGTTAGTAGGCAGAGGAGCCAAAGCTATGAGGGAAAGCGATTGGAACCTCTCACGTATATATCCTAACAACTCTCCTGTGCGACGTATTGTAGCCCAAAGCTACCTCCTTCAGCGCTATTGTAGTGAAGGTTTACTAGGGGGGATGTTACAACTGGTAAGGGAAACGCCCGTGGTAACTGGAAGTCGCTGGCTGGAGGATGCTTTGACTGTGTCTGGCGATGGCTATTGGCAGGACCATTTTGATTTCAATCTCAGGTCGAGAACGAGAGCATCAGCTCTCTTGGGGCGTGGCAAGGCATCTGAAATTATGGTCAACGTGGTATTGCCCTTCGTCTTCTCCTGGGGAGAAATATGTGG
>Ga0209121_10002370_pt1 | contig 19218 bp, 17 predicted proteins | sample Cruoilmetagenom3_FD_187292 | JGI IMG/M metagenome (GOLD analysis project Ga0209121, IMG submission 187292) | Oil polluted marine microbial communities from Coal Oil Point, Santa Barbara, California, USA - Sample 3 (SPAdes) (version 2) | ecosystem: Environmental > Aquatic > Marine > Oil seeps ...
ATGAAAGTTTCTTTTATTACCACCATTCTCGATGAGGAAAAAACCATTACTTCTCTTTTGACATCTCTGGTCGAACAAACCCAAAGACCAGACGAAATTATTATTGTTGATGGCGGCTCAAAAGACAAAACCATTGTTAAGATTAAAGCTTTTCAAAAAAAGCACCCTCAAATTAAGATAAGATTATTTTTTAAAAAAGGCGCTAACCGCTCTCAAGGAAGAAACTTGGCTATCAAAAAAGCCAAAAATGAAATCATCGCCATCTCTGATGCTGGTTGCGAACTTGATAAAAATTGGTTAAAAAATATCACCCGTCCCTTTAATAATCTTTCAGTCGAGGTGGTAGCTGGTTATTATCAAGCCAAAACTAAAAATATATTTGAAGAATGTGTCACTCCATATGCCCTGGTAATGCCTGACCAAGTTAATCCCTCGAAATTCCTCCCCGCCTCCCGCTCAATGGCCATCCGCAAAAATATTTGGGAAAAATTTGGCGGCTTTCCAGAAGGACTTTCCGACAACGAGGATTTTGTTTTTGCTAATACTCTCAAAAAAGGAAAAGCTAAAATTGCTTTTGTAAAAAATGCTTTGGTTTATTGGTACCCGCGATCTAACTTAAAAAGTTTTTGGATAATGATTTATCGCTTTGCTAAAGGTGATGCTACTGCCAGCTTAAGATACCCTAAAACCGTCACTGTTTTAGGAAGATACATAATTGGAGCTTTACTACTTATATTCTCCTTTAAACACCATTTCCTACTCTTCTACTGGCTGTTTTGCGCGTTAGCCTATCTTATCTGGCCGATTTTTAAAAACTATCGTTATATTAAAAAATGGCCAGCGCTTTTCCTTCTTCCCCTATTACAAATAACCGCAGATACGGCGATTATTTTGGGCACAATAAAAGGAATAATTACATGAATCGGTTAAAAAACTTTTATCAGAAATCTTCCTGCTATCGAGAAAAGTTAAGAAATTGCCCTAATGAGTATTTTGAGGATTATATCCAGATGGTTACCCACTTCTTACCAGCAGGAAAAACTTTCGCCGATTTAGGCTGTGGTACAGGACAATCAAGCTCACTTCTTTCTAAGTACTATCAAATAACCGGTGTCGATATTTCTCCTTTATTTCTTAAAGAAGCCAAGAAAAAGTTTCCTAAAATCAATTTCATTCAAGGGGATATCACCCAACTACCTTTTAAAGATAATTCCTTTGATGGGGCAGGCTGCTTCAATGTTTTAGAACACATCTCCAATCCCCAAGAAGCGGTGACGGAAATGACTCGCATCACTAAAAAGAGCGGCCTTATTTTTATTTGCTGTCCCAACCTTCTTTCTCCTAAATATTTCATTGATGCCTTCAGATGGAATAAACGGACTTTCTTAGGAAAAATGAACAAAAAAGATTTAGTAACTAAGACAATGAACACTTTTTTTACTCTTACTACTAAAAAGCTCGGTCTGAAACCTAAAATTATTATTCATACTCCCAATTTAAAAGACAACTTCCCTGATGCTGATGCTACCTGGCTGAGCAACCCTATTGATATTCGTAATATGCTCACAGAGAGTAAAACAAAAATCTTGAGCTACCAAGAAATTTCTTATTTCAACAAACCCAAATTAACAAAAATTGCCGCTAAATTATTACCTACCTATGCAGGCATCGTTCGCCTTGTTGTCCAAAAATAAAATTATTCTTGTATAATTGAATGTGAAAAATGATCTTTAACAACAAACAAAAAATAACCGCTATTGTTCTCGCCAAAAATGAAGAAGCCAATATTACTGATTGTCTTAAATCTGCCTCCTGGTGCGATAGTATTTTGGTCATCGACGACTACTCTATTGATAAAACCATTCCCTTAGCCAAAAAAATGGGCGCCCGGGTTATCAAACATCATCTAAAAAATGACTTTTCAAAACAGCGTAATTTCGCTTTAAAACAAGCTCAAACACGCTGGGTACTCTTTGTTGATGCTGACGAGAGGATCTCTAAAAAATTAGCCTCGGAAATCCAAAAATTTGTTCAACACGCAGATCAAGAAGGTTGCACTGGCGCCTTTATTATCCGCCAAGATTATATTTTTGGTAAAAAAATACATTATGGCGAGTTTGGAAAAATTAAGCTGTTACGATTAGGAAGAAGAGTAGGGAAGTGGCAAGGAAAAGTTCACGAGATATGGACTTTTCCCGGACGAAAGGCAACTTTCAAGAATTCTCTCTATCATTACCCTCATCCCAATCTCACCGAGTTTTTAGGAAAAATCAACCTTTACACCACCCTAAGAGCCAAGGAGCTTTACCAACAAAGAATTAAAACTAATTCTCTTTTAATAATATTTTACCCTCTTGCTAAATTCTTCCAGAATTACTGCTATCGTTTTGGTTTCCTTGAAGGCAGTACTGGTTTTGTCTTAGCCATTTTAATGAGTTTCCACTCCTTTTTAGTCCGCGCCAAACTTTGGGTATTGTGGCGGCAAAGAGGAGGCTGGCGATGAAATGGCTCTATCTTTTTCTTATCTTCACCCTGCCTTTTGGCCAGCTGCAAAAAATACCCCTCTCTCTAAGACAATTTCCAGAAGTTAATCTATATCTTACCGATCTCATCTCCTTAGCTATCCTCATTTTTTGGTTAGTCAAATTGATAAAAAAACAGACTGAACCTCCTCAAAACACCAAATATTTTTTTCTCTTCTTCATTGCCGCCGCTATCCCTCTCTTTTTAAGTATCTCTTGGTTAGGAACAAGAAATACTTTGGTTTCCTCCCTTTACCTTATTCGGCTGATAGCATATAGTAGTATTTATTTTGCCTTTTCCTTACTTAAATTATCCACTAAAAAGACCCAAAAAATTTTTCAATTTCTTTATTGGGTAGGAGCCTTAGTGGCTGTTTTTGGCCTCCTCCAATATATTTTTTACCCCGACATTCGCCCCTTAGTTTCGTACGGGTGGGACCCCCATCTTTACAGAGTAGTATCCACTTTTCTCGACCCTGGCTTTACTGGCCTTATTCTTGTCCTCTCCCTTATTATCGCCCTCGAAAACTCTTTCCATCATCGAAGAAAAACTCTGGATGTCCTGCCAGCCATTCCAATATATTTAGCTTTGATTCTAACCTACTCAAGAAGCAGTTATCTAGTCCTCATCTTAGCCACCGCTTTTATATTCTTTTCCCAAAAAAAACCCCGACTTTTCTGGCTTTTCCTAATTTTTTTTCTCACCTCCATCTTTCTCGCTCCCCGCCCCGCCGGTGAGGGGATAAGGCTTGAGCGAACATCAACTATTGAAGCAAGACTACAAAGTTACCGAAGAGGCATCAATATATTCCTTAAAAAACCAATCTTAGGAATAGGTTTTAATTCTTACCGCTATGCCCAAAATAAATTTCTTTCCAGTGCCAACCAGACATTAACTAACCGCGCCGGCTCTAGTCCTGATTCCAGCTTAATCCTCGTTTTGGCAACTACAGGCATAATAGGGCTGACAGTCTTTGGCTTAATGGCATCAAAAATTGTCTCTCCGCTCCTTGAAAAGAGCAAAGAACCCACAAACAACTTAATCTCAGCCAGTTTTATTGCCATTTTGATCCATTCTCTTTTTTTAAATAGCCTATTCTATCCTGCAGTAATGATCTGGTTTTTTTTGCTTTTAGGAATAGAGGAGATTATCGCCGGTAATAAACCTTGAGGCTTTCTTGAGTCTTATTCCCCGCCTTATCACTGGAGACAATCAATATCTCATTTGTCCCCTCACTTAAGGAATAAACACTCTCAAACTCACCCTCTAAATTGACGATCACTTTCCTTTCATTAATATTAACTATAGCGTCTTTTTCTGTTTTCCCTTTAATGGTAATTTCTTTCTGGTCATCAAAAAAGGAATCGCCGTTCTGGGGAGATTCTATTTCCAAAGTAGGCGGTTCTTTATCAAAGAAAATAATCTGTCTCACCGACTCTTGGCTCTCATTTCCTGCCAAATCAACTGCTTTAGCAAAAAGATTATTCTCACCCTCATCTAATTTTATTGGTCCAATACGAAACTTTCCTTCATTACCAATTAAGATTTTCTTTATCTCAATACCATTTAAAAAGAGAATCAATGTTGAATCCAATTCGGCATCACCAACAATCTCTAAAGAGGCACTATTAGTTGCTTCAGGAAGAAGCGCGATTTGAGGCGGAGGAGGGGGAATATTGTCACTAACCAAATCATCAGAACTTCCATCACCGTTTAGTCCCCCCCACAAATTACCTAAACCTACCAAAAGAGAGGAACCATAATGAAATATCGCCCAAAATAGACCACCGATCAATAATAAAACCAACAAAAGCCACCGTCTACCTGCCCCACTTTTCTTTGTCGCAGATGACCATTCTTTTTCCGATTTCTGGAAAAATTCTCTTTTTCCTTTTTTCCTCATGAGCCGGAGGCGAGACTTGAACTCACGACTTGCTGTTTACGAAACAGCTACTCTACCACTGAGTTACTCCGGCGCAAGAGCGGTGGAGGGGATTTGAACCCCTGATCTTCTCCTTGGGAAGGAGATATTCTACCCCTGAACTACCACCGCACACTTCTATACGGGCCTTTTAGTCCCAACTGCATCACTAAATTACGCCGGCTGTAATCTTAGGGTAGCGAAAGCGCTGTCCCAGTAAAGATAAGACCGGGATTACTGCCAATTTTCTCGTAATTCGCCTGGTAAATTTTCACCCACTGGTAACCATCACCATAAATAGCAACGGCTATTTCCCACAAATTGTCTCCCTTAACAACCGTGTATTCTTTAACATCGGCTATCTTATTGCCACTAGCCAGTCTTCCATTTTCTTTTTGAGGCTGGCGAACTGAAACTGCGGGAATGACCAGCTTTTCACCTACAGTAATATAATCAGGGCGAGAAAGTTCATTTTCTTTAGCAATATCCACCCAATTATAACCGGATCCATAATATTTTTCCGCAATAAACCAAAGATGCTCCCCAGCATTAACAGTGTGTATTACTGGCAACTCTCCCATCTTCTCTACCTGATCCCTCTCGGCTATCTCCGACTCGGAAGTAACCAACTCTTCTTTTAAAGAGCCTTCTTGTGATTTAAAAAAATTAAAAATCAAAATTCCGGCTACCACCACCACAGCCACTCCTAAAACCGTACTAATTGGCTTTTCCCAAGATCTTATTTTTTTAAGAATTTTTTTCAATTCCATTTATCCTACCTTTTTCACCCCCTTTTACTTTGATTTTTGATGATTGGGCAGGACAATCAATGCGGGGTCGACGAGACTCGAACTCGCAAGCCTCTCGCGTGACAGGCGAGCGCTCTAACCAATTGAGCTACGACCCCATAATCTATTTTATATCAAAAAATCAGCCGATAGTCAATTTTGCAAAGCAGAATTAATCAAAACCCAGTTTTGTTTTTGCTATAATGAAAATTAATGACCACTAAAAAAACCTTCACTAATCAAGAAATCGCCCAATTATTACGCAATATCGCCGCTGTTTACGAAATAAAAGGCAACAATCGATTTAAAATTACTGCTTACCAACGCGCCGCTGATAGCATTGAACATGCTAGTTCAGAAATCAAAGATTTCTGGGATGAAAATCAGCTTGGTCAAATTTCTGGTATTGGCAAAAGTATCGCTGCTCATCTTGACGAACTATTTAAAACTGGCAAAGTCAAGCATTTTGAAAAATTGATATCCAAATTGCCGCCAGCAACATTTATCTTCCTCAATATTCCTGGTATCGGCCCCAAAACTGCCTACAAGTTAGCTAAAAATTTAGGAATTAATCAAGCTAAAAATGCTATTCAGCGATTAAAAAAGGCGGCCAAACAAAATAAAATTAGCCATATGCCTAATTTTGGCGCCAAATCAGAACAAAAAATTCTTGAAGGAATCGCCTTAATGGCAAAGACTAAAAAGAGAGAAAAACGGATGTTACTGCCCTACGCCGATCAAGTTGCCCAAGAGCTAATTGTTTATCTCAAAAAACTCCCCGCTACCTTAGAAACTCACCCGTTAGGTAGCCTGCGACGCAAAGTATCCACTATTGGCGATATTGATATTGCTGTTAAAACTAAGCAACCTAACAAAGTAATCGAACATTTCACTAAATTCTCCAAAATTAAACGCATTTTAAGTAAAGGTAAAAAAGGCCTTTGTAGAGTAATATTGACTAATAATTGTCAAATTGACCTCCGCACTCAAAATCCTCAATCCTACGGAGCAATGCTCCAATACTTTACCGGTTCAAAACATCATAATATTGCCTTGCGAGAATTAGCTTTAAAAAAAGGACTAAGTTTGTCTGAATATGGAATAAAAACAGTTAAAAATCCAAAGTCCAAGGTTAAAAGTTTCGCTGATGAGAAAGATTTTTATAACTATTTAGGTATGGATTGGATACCGCCGGAATTGCGTGAAAACACTGGCGAAATTAAAGCAGCCCAAAAGCATCATCTGCCAAACCTAATTCAAGAAAAAGACATTAAAGGCGATCTTCACAGCCACTCAAATTTCAATATTGAACCCAGCCATGACTTAGGACAAGATTCAATGATCGCTATGGTTCAAAAAGCAATAAAATTTAAATACCAGTATTTTGCTTTCTCTGAGCATAATCCCAGCTTGAACCAACACACCGATAAACAAATAATTAACCTATTAAAGCGCAAAAAGGAAATAGTCGATAAAATAAATTACTCAATTGAAAAGCATTCAAAAAAAAGAGTAAAAAAATTACCCTTTTTTGTCTTTAATAGTCTTGAAATCGATATTAGACCAGATGGAAGCGTAGCAATTCCCCAAAAAGGATTCGCTTACTTAGATTTTGCGATTGTTTCTATCCATAGCCAATTTAATCTGCCCAAGAAACAGATGACACAAAGAATTATCAAAGCTCTTTCTCAACCCAAAGTAAAAATTTTAGGCCATCCTACCGGCCGGCTTTTAAATGAAAGAGAGAGCTACGAATTAGATTGGGAGAAAATTTTTTCTTTTTGCTTTAGAAATAATAAAATCTTGGAAATTAACAGTTATCCTAATCGCTTAGACTTACCCGATACTTTAATTCGCCAAGCAATCCAGTATAATGTAAAATTAGTGATCAATACTGATGCTCACGCTCTCGATCAATTAGATTTTATGAAATATGGAGTAGCCGTTGCTCGCCGCGGCTGGGCAGAAAAAAAAGATATCATTAATACAAGAAGCTTAAAAGAAATTAAAAAAATACTACTCAACTAAATCCTAAGCACTAAATGCTAAACTCTAATCCGCCAGCTGGCGGATAGGATTTAGATATTAGAATTTAGGATTTTTTAAAAGAGGGGGTGAGAACATAAAATGGTATTAATTATATTATTAATCGTTTTGGGAGTTATTATTTTCTATCTTTGGCAAAACTATAATTTTTTTGTCACCGCCAAAACAAGGATTGGAGCCTCGATTCAAGAAATTGGCAACCAGCTCAAAAGACAAGCTGGTTTAATTCCCAATCTAATTGAGTCAACTAAAGGTTATCTCAAACATGAAAAAGATATTTACCAAAAAATTACCGAAGCACGATCAACAGTACTTAAGGTGACTCAAGGCAATAACGCTCAAGCAATGATGGCCGCATCGGAAAAGTTGGTCAAAGCTCTTAATCCAATTAGGGTAGTTTTAGAAAGCAATCCCGAGCTTAAAGCCTCAGAAACTGTAAGTAAATTAATGGGTGAGCTGCGTGATACCGCTGACAAAATTATGTATGCCCGACGCACTCTAATAGATTTAACAGCTGATTATAATACCCGACTGGCTACTTTTCCTAGCAATTTAGTCGCCAATCTATTTAAATTTAAAAAAGAGGCAGGTTTGGCAATGCCTGAAACAAAGGAAGCTACCAATGTTACTGTCAAAGAAACTAAAACACCAACGGTAAAATTGTAAATTAGCAGTTGACAAAGTGAAGTGCTAACACTTATAATAGACAGTAATTATGCTCAATCCGGAAAAATTAACCATCAAGGCTCAGAAAGCATTATCTAGTGCTCAATCCTTAGCCCAGACGCATAATCACGCCAACATTAGTACTCTTCACCTTTTAAAAGCCCTAATAGAAGACAAGGAGGGAGTTATTTTTGTTATTTTAGGCCGCCTCAACGTTAATTTAACCCAATTAAAAACAGCTGTTGACGAAAAAATCGACCAATTACCAAAAGTAACTGGCGGTACAAACAATCTTTATATTTCTCCACAATTAGCCAATACTCTCAAGCAAGCCGAAAAAGAGATGAGCGCTTTGGGTGACAGCTATATCTCCTGCGAACATCTTTTCTTGGCGCTTTTAACTGTCGACAGCCCGGCTAAAGATCTGTTAACTCAAGTTAGTGCCCAAAAAAGCAAACTAGTCAACTTTATTAAAGAGCAGCGCCGAGGCCAAAAAGCGGATTCACCTACCGCTGAAGGAAAATACCAAGCTTTGGAAAAATACACTATCAATCTCACTAAATTAGCCAAAGAAGGAAAATTAGACCCAGTTATTGGTCGTAATCAAGAAATCCGCCGCTTGATGGAAATTTTATCACGACGGCGAAAAAATAATCCTGCACTTTTAGGAGATCCGGGAGTAGGCAAAACAGCTATTGTTGAAGGGTTGGCGCAACGAATCGCTTCCGGTGATATCCCCGAACTGCTAAAAAATAAAGAAATTTTGTCCTTGGACTTAGGAGCAATGTTAGCGGGCAGTAAATTCCGAGGGGAATTTGAAGAAAGACTAAAAACAGTTATCCAAACTATCGAACGAGCTGGAGGTCGTTATATTCTCTTTATTGACGAAATGCACACTTTAGTAGGGGCAGGCGAAACTTCAGGAACAATTGATGCTTCTAATATGCTAAAACCAGCCTTAGCTCGCGGCACTCTCCATGCTATTGGCGCTACCACAGTCAATGAATACCGCAAATATATTGAAAAAGACGCTGCTTTAGAGCGTCGTTTCCAACCCATTTATATTGACGAGCCTACTCCTGAAGATACTTTGGCAATTTTGCGAGGACTCAAAGAAAAGTACCAACTCCATCACGGGGTACGCATCACTGATGAGGCTTTAATTGCGGCCATCAAACTTTCCCAACGTTATATCAGTGATCGCTTTTTGCCTGATAAAGCAATCGACTTGATTGACGAAGCCGCCGCCGCCCTTTCAATTGAAATCCAAAGTGTTCCCCAAGAAATAGACGAGTTACGGCGAAAGATTACCCAATTAGAAATCGAAGCAACAGCAATTAAAAAAGAACCCTCCTTCGCTAAAGCTATGGAGGGCAAGTTAAAAAAAGAAATTGCTAATCTAAAAGAGAAATTGCGCGGTTTGGAAATCAAATGGAAAGAACAAAAAGAAATTTTAGGAAAAATAAAAACCAATCGCCAAAAATTAGAACAGCTAAAAACTGAAGGAGAAACCGCCGAACGGGAAGTTAACTTAGAAAAAGCAGCCCAAATTAAATATGGAGAAATTCCTAAAACAGAAAAAGAACTGAAAAAAAATTTGACGGCTTGGGACAAAATTCCTCAAAACAAACGCTTAGTTAAGCAAGAAATTGATGAAGAGGAAATTGCCCATGTTGTTTCCCGCTGGACCCATATCCCTGTTGCCCGCCTATTGACTAGCGAGGCAAAAAAATTAGCCCGCTTAGACAAAGAGATCCATAAACGTTTTATCAATCAGGAAGAAGCGGTCCAAGAAGTCGCCAACGCTATCCGCCGTAATCGAGCCGGCATAGGTGAACAAAACCGCCCCATCGGCGTTTTCCTTTTCTTAGGACCAACCGGAGTGGGCAAAACTGAATTAGCCCGTACTTTAGCTTATACTCTCTTTAACAACGAGAAAGCAATGGTGCGTATCGATATGTCTGAATATCAAGAACGCCATACCGTGGCTCGCTTAATCGGCGCTCCTCCCGGATACATTGGTTATGAAGAAGGAGGACAATTAACTGAAGCAGTAAGACGGAAGCCATACAGCGTTATTCTTTTTGACGAAATCGAAAAAGCTCATCCTGACGTCTTCAATTTATTCCTACAAATCTTTGATGACGGCCGCCTAACCGACAACCAGGGTCGAACCATCAATTTCCAAAATACAATTATTATTATGACTTCCAATTTAGGGGGCAATATTATCCAAACAGAGGAAAATAAAAAGAAACTAAAAGATAAAATTTGGCAGCTGGTGCAAAAGACATTTAAACCTGAATTTATTAATCGATTAGACCAAATTATCCTTTTTGAAAAACTAACCAAGAAACAAATTAATCAAATCATTGATCTCCAAATCAAAAGAGTCAAAGAAAATCTTTGGGAAAATCGCCAGCTTAAAATTACTATCGATGACCGTGCTAAAGCTTTAATCGCCAAATTGGGCTATGATCCCCAGTTCGGCGTCCGACCTCTAAAACGAGTTATCCAAACCAATATCTTGGACAAAATTGCTTTAATGATTATTGAGGGGAAAGTAAAAGAAAAACAAACAATCAAAGTCGGCAGAGAAAAAAATCAATTCTCGCTTAAAATTCAAGGCTAATCCCTATTTTTCCCAAAACCATGACTGATCTTAGCAAAAGTAAAGAAACACTAACACCCTCACCAAAACAAACTGAAGAGCAAACGCCAGAATATCTTTTATTAAAAGAAGAGGTCATTAATGATTTAGACACCGTGGTAAGAAAATCTCAAGATGGAAAAATCACTGACCTGGAATTATTTGCCGGCGCCGCTAACGCCTGGAGAAAAGCTATCCGAAATCCAATTTTAAAATCAGCTATCGAAAAAGAGATAAGAAAAAGAAGAGTAGCTTTACATCAGATGGCACGGCTGAATATTGCTAAACAAGGAGACCCTATTAAAAAAAGATATAATCCTAATTATTGGTTAGGCACACCGGCGATACAAGAAAATCCTCAAGCTTTTCTTTTAGACAGAATTGCCTCTTTAAGAAACTTCTTTGGTAGTTTATAATACCTCCTATGCGAGGTGAAAATTCCATTCTTATATGATTATCGGTGCTTCATTTAGCCACCCCCATCTTGAATACCTCAAAATCAACCCTCAAAAGGCCCTAAAAGAATTTAAGAAATTAGGCCTTCGGTGGATAAGATTAGGCTGCCACTGGAATAAAATTGAAGAAACTCCGGGAAAATTCAATTTTAAAAAAATAATTTCTTTAATGAATTTTTGCCAGAAAAATAGAATCAATGTTGTTCTAACCATAGGAATGAAAGCGCCTCGATATCCAGAGTATTACTTACCTCGATGGATTAACCGAGGCAATCTTAGGAAATTTTCCAAAATCGGCATTAAAAACAAAATAATCGCTCAACCCCTTTACAGATTTATTAAACAATCAGTGCTCACCCTTAAAAACTATTCTTGCTTAAAAGTATGGCAAGTAGAGAATGAGCCTTTAAATTTAGCCGGCAAAAAACATTGGCGAATTTCTTTCCCTCTTTTAAAAAGAGAAATTAAGTTAGTAAAAAACCTAGATAAAAAAAGAAAAATTTTATTTAACTGTTGGGGAGAAGCGACTTTCTTACCAAAATTACCAAGAAGCGTAAGGAGGTTAAAAGTTGACATCGTCGGTTTTGATACTTACTTTAAAACGCCAACTAATATTCCTCTTACTAAAAAAACTTTCTATCGGCAAACTTTCTCTCCTAAAAAAATCAAAAAGTTAACCAAGCAACTTAAGGAACAGGGCAAGGAAGTTTGGATTGCCGAACTTCAAGCTGAACCATGGGAACCTGGTGAGTTGGTTACCAAAAAGTCAAACCCACCCAGTTTTTCTCCCCAAGATTTAGGGAAAAACTTTCAAAAAGCAACTAACTGGGAAGTTGATGGCATTCTCTTTTGGGGCTTCGAATATTGGCTTTGGCGCAAAACATTAGGCGATAACCGTTATTGGCAACAGGCAAAAAAGGGTATTTGCGAAAAATAAAGTAATCCCAAAATCAAAAAGCATATTAACATAACCATCGTTTATTCGAATATTCGAACAAACAAGCAGAGATAATTAAAAAATTACAAAAACACTTGACGAAAAAAATTCCCTTTAAAGACTTTCAGAAATTGGACCTTAGGGTAGGCACTATAATTACTGCCGAGAAGATTAAGGAATCACAAAACTTACTGCGCATAGAAGCCGATTTGGGAAAAGAAAAAAGGCAAATCATCTCCGGTATTAACAAACAATATCAACCCAAAAGCTTGATCGGCCAACAAATTGTTATTATTACTAACTTGAAATCTAAAACCATCTTTGGATTAGAAAGTCAAGGAATGCTTTTAGCAGTAGATGACGAAACTGTCGCCTTAATCCAACCGGATAAAAAAGTAAAACCAGGAGCAAAAATTTGTTAAGACAATGAGGAAAATCTTAGTCACTATTACTACTACTCATAATTCTAATTGGCGTAAGAAAATCAAAGAAATTGACGAATTAAATATTCAAGAGGCGGCTCTATTTCTAACTGGTCTTAATCTTCAAGAGAGAAAAGAGTGTTATCAATTATTAAAAAAGACTGCATTAATAAAAATTCCCTTTGTCCACCTAAGATCCGATATGGCCCCTTGGGAATTAAAATTTTTAATTAAAAACTACCAAAGCAAAATTTTTAACATCCACAGTGAAGCACAATATCCACTGAAACATAATCTATCCCTTTATTCTAACCAAATTTATGTTGAAAATACCGACCGCTTTTTAAATGAAAAAGAATTACAGAAATGGGCAGGAATTTGTTTGGATTTTTCCCACTTAGAAGACGATCGCTGCCTAAATCTCAAGAGATATCGTCACAACCTTAAAATCATTAAAAAATATCCTTTAGGTTGCAATCATATCAGCGCTGTCAGAAAAAAGGCTTTCCATCATCCCCAATACGGAAACATCAAAAGCTCCCATTGGATTCAAAATTTAGCTGAAGTCAATTATTTAAAGAATTTTCCCAAAGAATTTTTCTCGCCTGTGATGGCCATAGAGTTAGAAAACAGCTTAAAAAAGCAACTAAAAGTCAAAAAATATATTGAAACTATGAATATTTTAGTAAAATAACAAAAAAGAAAATAATGTGTTATAATATGCAAGAAAGTCAGGATAGTTTTTTAGACCCCAATATTTTTAGGTCTTCAAAGAAACTTCCGTGCTTATCCCAAAAATAGGAGGTGAGTAAATTTGAACACTAAACTTTATGTCGGCAACCTCAGTTATGAAGTTACTGATGAACAACTAACAGAACTTTTTTCTAAAGCAGGTAAAGTAGTTAGCGCTACTGTCCTTAAAGACCAATATTCTGGTCGATCAAGAGGATTTGGTTTTGTAGAAATGGGTGATGAAAAAGAGGCCAAAAAAGCAATCGAATCATTTAATGAAAAAGATTTTGAAGGTCGAAAAATGATTGTTAATGAAGCCCGTCCCAGAAATACAGAAAATTCTCAAGGCAGAAGAGGTTTCAGTCCAAGAAGATAAATTACTTTAGGTAGTACATATATCAAAGAACTAACTATTAGTTATTAGTTAGTATTGTTGATTTTGGGCTAAAAGCGTCCTCAGGTATTTTTCTTATGGTAGAATAAAAAAATAAACGTGGACAAAGTTAAGATATTGCCAGATCATTTATCTCGATTGGCCAATTTAAAAATCACCGCGAGCGAAAAGAGAAAAATTGCCCGTCAACTTCTAAAAACAGTTAATTTTTTTACTATCTTGGATAAGGTTGATGGCCTTGATAAACTTAAACCTACTTTCCAAGTAACTAAAAACGAAAATGTTATTCGGAAAGATGAGGCAGGGAAATCGCTTTCCCGAAAATTGATTTTAAAAAAAGAAAAATATTTTAAAACAAAAGGAGGGATCACTAAAAAATGAGTGGACAAATGTTGGCCGAAAAGGGAATTAGTCTTATTGAATGGCAAAAAAGAATTAAAAAAGGAAAAGCTTCTTCTAAGAAAATAGTTAAATATTACTTAGAACAAATCAAGAAAAAAAATCAGCAGATTAACGCCTTTTTAGTAATTAATCAAAAAGCCCTTAAGGAAGCCCAAAGAGCGGATGAAGAAATCAGAAAATCAAAGCCTGCCGATTTATTTCGGGAAAAACCTCTCTTGGGTTTGCCTATTGCCGTAAAGGATAATTTCTGCACCAAAAGCTTACCCACCACGGCCGCTTCAAAGGTTTTAGAAAATTACATTCCGCCTTATAACGCTACCGTAGTCCAATGCCTTAAAAAAGCAGGCGCCATAATTTTAGGCAAAACCAATATGGATGCCTGGGCTCATGGTTCTTCTACTGAAACTTCCAGTTTCGGTCCCACCCACAATCCTTACGATCTCCACCGTGTTCCCGGTGGTTCATCAGGAGGTTCTACTGCGGCTGTTGCTGCGGCGATGACACCCGCAGCCATTGGTTCAGAGACAGCCGGCTCAATTCGTCAACCCGCTGCTTGGTGCGGCGTCGTCGGCTTCAAGCCTACTTATGGTCGTGTTAGTCGCTACGGGTTAATTGCTATGGCTTCTTCACTCGATTGTCCAGGACCAATAACCCAAACTATCAAAGATACTGTTTTGCTCTATAACATCTTGGCCGGCCCAGACTCCCAAGATGCGACTACTATCAAAGAAAAATCACCCTTAATAAATCTTAAAAGTCCTTTCCCAAAAAATCTCAAAATTGGTTTAAGCCAGGAATATTTAAAATTAGCTAAAAAAGAAATCGTTCAAAAAATCATCCAAGCGGCTAAGATTTTAGAAAAAGGGGGCGCTAAAATCCAGGAAGTATCGCTCCTTGATCCTAAAGTAAGTATTGCTGTTTATACCATTCTTCAACGCGCCGAAGTTTCCTCAAACTTAGCTCGCTATGACGGTATTCGCTACGGCCGCAGCCGCTCTTACTTTGGTCTTGAAGCGAAAAGAAGAATTATGTTAGGCACTTTTGTTTTATCGGCGGGATACTTTGACCAATATTATATGAAAGCCCAAAAAGCGCGCACTAAAATCATTAAAGATTTCGAGCGAGTTTTCAAAAAAGTTGATTTAATTATTGGTCCTACCTCTCCTACTGTCGCCCTTAAAATAGGGGAGTGGAAGAAAAGCCCTATGTTCGGCGAAATACAAGACGTTTTAGTAGAACCAAGTTCTTTAGCCGGCCTGCCGGGCATTAATATTAATTGTGGCTATAATAAAGAAGGTTTGCCTATCGGACTACAAATTTTTGGCCCTCAAAAAAGTGAAGAGTTAATTCTGAAATTAGCTTATCGATTCGAACAATGGCAAAAATAACCGCAAAGAAAAAACTATTTTTCAAAGACCTTTTAAAGAACAAAAACCTGCTAATGCTCCTAATCAGCCAGCTTTGCTCTAATATCACTGCCAGCACCCTCCTCTTTACTCTAATTAATTTTATTTTTGAAAAAAGCCAATCAACTATTATGGTGGGAATTTTGTTATTTCTTTATTATCTTCCTACTGGCATTTTGGGAATTCTCAGTGGCACTATCATTGATAAGTCTAACAGAAAGAAAATTCTTGTCTTTTCCAATCTGACTCAAGCCTTCGTGGCGCTACTTTTTCTATCTATTAACTATCGCCCTTTTTTGGCCTATCTCATTATTCTTCTCTATTCCAGCCTAGATGAATTTTTTAACCCCACCGTGGGAACAATTATCCCCAATATCGTTAAAAAAGAGGATTTAGGAAGCGCCAATGCTATCTGGTTTTTTGCTTCTCAAGGCTCTCTAATCTTAGGATCGCTTATCGCTGGATTATTATTAAAATTCCTCCATAATATTAACTTTATCTTTCCCACTGCATCAGTCCTCTTACTGTTAGCCGCTCTTTGCTCTGCTTTAATACCCGAAAAAGCGATCAATCAAAACAAAAAATACCCCTCCATTACTCTTCGCTTCAACTTTCTTGAATTTTGGGAAGATGTCAAACAAGGCTATAATTTTGTCTGTCAAAAGAAAATCATTCTTTTCCCTATCCTTCTTTTAGCAGGAGCAGAAACAATTATTGGCATTGCCGCTGCTATCATTCCTGCTTTTTCACAAATTCTCAATATTCCTTTTGCTGATGCTTCTTTCTTTGTCATTACCCCTACTATTTTAGGAGGTCTGTTTGGAGCCTGGACAGTAAGCCAAAAAATTAAAACAAAAAAAGTAAGAAAAAGGAAACTAATCTTCGGAGGAATAACCGTTTACAGTATATTGTTAATTTTTATTACAGCAGCCACGTTTATCCCTCAACCAGTTCCTTTCGTCGCCCCCCTGCTATTTCTGGCCGGCTTCTCCTTTATCTTTGTCATCATTCCCGTCCAAACCTTAATTCAAGAAAATACTCCTTTAGATATCCGGGGCCGTGTTTACGGTATCTTAGGTACATCGATTGCCTTTGCCGCCTTTATTCCTTCATTAATCGCTGTTTCCTTAGTTGATCTCCTGGGAATTCGCTTAATTTTACTCTCTATAGGCGCCGGCCTTCTTTGTCTCTTATATTTTGTACGGAAAAACCAGCAAAAGCTTTTTACCCAACTATGACCAATAAATTTTACCCTGTCATCGGCTTAGAAATCCATATTGAGTTAGGAACGCGTTCAAAAATGTTTTGCCCTTGTTCAGCTAAACATTTTGGCAAAGAACCAAATAGTCAAACTTGCCCTGTTTGCTTGGGGCTGCCCGGCGCTTTAGCTATCCCTAATAAAGAAGCAATCAAAAGAACTATTCTTTTATCTTTAGCTCTTGATTGTCAAATTAATAAAATTACCTGGTTTGACCGCAAGAATTACTTTTATCCCGACTTAGCTAAAGGATACCAAATCAGCCAATTTTTTAAGCCTTTGGGCACTAACGGCCAAGCTATTCTAAAATCAGGTAAACAAATCAATATTCGCGAAATCCACCTTGAGGAAGATACCGCCAAATCAATCCATAGAAAAATTAACGGAAAAGAAGTGACCCTTTTAGATTTCAATAAGTCAGGCGTACCCCTGATTGAAGTTGTTTCCGAACCTGACTTGGCCAGCGCCCAAGAAGCCAAAGAATACGCCCAGGTTATCCACCAATTAGTGAGGCACCTCAAAATAAGCCATGCCGATATGGAAAAGGGACAAATGAGATTAGAAGCCAATATTTCCTTAAAAAAACACCCCAACGACTCTCTGCCGCCCTACAAAGTAGAAATTAAAAACATCAATTCTTTTAAATTTCTGAAAGACGCCATCAACTATGAAATTAACCGTCAACAAAAGTTTCTTAATCAAGGAAAACAAATATCACAAGAGACCCGCGGCTATGACTCAAAAAACAAAAAAACATTCGTCCAGCGCAGTAAAGAAGAAGCCTATGAATACCGCTATTTTCCTGAACCTGATATCCCTCCCTTTATGATAGATAAACTTTTCTCTATTGAAGAATTGAGAAAATCTATTCCCGAATTACCCGAACAGGCGGTAAAGCGCTTAATTAGTCAATATCACCTCTCCTCATATCAGGCAAAGATAATTACTAAAACCCACAAAATATTGTCTTACTTCGAAAAAGCCGCTAAAGCAGGCCAAAAACAAAAAATGAAAGCTAATGATATTGCTAATATTATTATTAACAAAAAACTACCCATAAATAAACTTTCACCACGACAACTAATCAATAAGATAAAAGCGCAAAAAAGTCAAACCTTAATTGGCGGGAAAAAATTAAAAGAAATTATTATCAATATTTTACAAAATAATCCTCAGGCAGTAGGGGATTATAAGAAGGGAAAAACAACGGCAATAACTTTCTTAATTGGTCAGGTGCAAAAAGAAACTCAGGGAAAAGCTAATATTACAGAAACAAAAAAGCTATTAGAAGAAAAGTTAAACAGCTAATTAATATGGCTCGTTCCAAAAGCAAGACATCTGAATTTGTTCATCTCCATGTTCACAGTGAGTATTCCCTTTTAGACGGTTTAGCAAAAATTGACAAATTAGTGGCTAAAGCTAAAGAATTGGGAATGAAATCCCTAGCTCTCACTGACCACGGCGTGATGTATGGCGCAATCAAATTTTATAACACTTGCCAAAAAGAAGGTATTAAACCAATTATTGGCTGTGAAACTTATTTAGCCCGCCGCTCTCGATTTGAAAAAAGCGGTGGACCGGAAATTTCCCCTTATCATCTTTTACTTTTAGCCAAAAACTTAGAAGGCTACTACAATCTAATGAAGTTAGTAACAAAAGCTCACTTGGAAGGTTTTTATTACAAACCGCGTATCGACATGGAACTCTTAAAAAAGCATCACGAAGGCTTAATTGTCTCCACCGCCTGTCTTCAGGGTGTTATTCCTTATTTAATTTTAAACAACCAACCTAAAGAAGCAATCAAAAAAGCCAAAGAACTTTTAGAAATATTTGGTGAAGACTTTTATTTGGAAATCCAATCTCACCCTAAAATTTCCGATCAAAAAAAAGCTAACCAAGAACTTTTTAAAATTTCCCGACAATTAGGAATTCCTATCTTGGCTACCAATGATGTTCATTATATTGAATCAGAGGACGCTCCAGCTCAAGACGCGTTGATGGCCATTGGCATGCAAAAAAAGCTAACTGATTCCAACCGCCTCAGTATGCTTAATTCTCCTGACTTTTATTTGAAAAGCCCTAAAGCAATGCATCAAGCTTTTCCAGAATATCCCGATGCTCTAAAAAATACCTTGGTAGTCGCCGAGAAATGCAGCCTAAAAATTCCTTTGGGTGAGAAAGTTTATCCCTCATATCCTCTTCCCAAAGGCGAAAACGCCGCTGACTACCTTCGAAAAATAACCTCTGAACGGAGGAAACTTCGCTATCCTAAATTAACTAAGGAAATTAAAGAAAGAATAAATTATGAATTAAGCCTCATTATTAAAATGGGCTATGCCGAATATTTCCTGATTGTTCAAGACTATGTTAATTGGGCCAAGCAACAGAGTATCCGTGTCGGTCCAGGGCGGGGGAGTGGCGCCGGTTCTATTGTTGCCTATATCTTACGTATCACTTCCATCGACCCCTTAGCTCACGCTCTTCCTTTTGAGAGATTCTTAAACCCCGAACGCCAATCTACACCCGACTTTGACATTGACTTTTCTGATAACCGCCGCGATGAAGTCATCGATTATATACGCCAAAAATACGGCGAAAACCATGTAGCCAACATTATC
>Ga0209121_10002371_pt1 | contig 19216 bp, 18 predicted proteins | sample Cruoilmetagenom3_FD_187292 | JGI IMG/M metagenome (GOLD analysis project Ga0209121, IMG submission 187292) | Oil polluted marine microbial communities from Coal Oil Point, Santa Barbara, California, USA - Sample 3 (SPAdes) (version 2) | ecosystem: Environmental > Aquatic > Marine > Oil seeps ...
AAAATCGAGCTGGTATTACAACCAGAATAAAAAAGTGGCCTTAGCAGACAAATACGCTTATTTACGTCCTGTATTGGAGGAAATTGCCTTGACACACCCGGAATACGGCTATCGGCGAGTAGGACATGAACTCAATAGAGAGCATGGTCAGGTGATCAACCATAAGGTATTGCAAAAACTGAACCAGTTGTGGGGATTGCCTTTGATGCGAAGCACCAGGAAACCTAAAGTGAGCAAAATACGGAAAGCCATTGCTATTGCTGGTGATCGCGTAAACCTGGTGGCGCAGAAAGTAGAGATTCAGCCGTTTGAGGTGCTGTATACGGACTTTACTGAGATTCGATATTGCAGCGGGTTATATAAAGCGTATCTGATGCCCATTCTGGAGCATGGGACCCGGGGTGTGTTAGGCTGGGCAATAGGCTTCAGCGCCAACACAGATCTGGCATTCGCTGCCTGGCAAAGAGCGAGAGCGTTTTTGGAGAATTGGAAGATAGACATAAGCGGGATAATCATGCATCAAGATCAGGGCAGCGTATATACGGGATATCGCTGGGTAGGTAAGTTATTGCTGGAGGATCATCTCAGAGTTTCTTATTCACTCAATGGGGCAAAGGGGAATACGATCATGGAATCTTTCTTCAGCCGCTTCAAGGAGGAAAATCGATCCCTCTTTTTCGAAGCAGACACTTTCAGTGCGCTAGTAGAAGTTGTCAGGGAGCGAATCGAATATTACAATTACTTAAGGTTGCATTCAAGTATTGGTTATAAGACACCCATGGAAGTCCTTGAGCAGGCTTTGTTTCATCACAGGAGACCACACTATTTACATTGCTAAGTGGTACTAATAATGGGGTGCACCTCATTATTATCCAAATCGGTACAACAAAAAATATGTGTGTTATAATGATTTTTTGACAAACTATTAGATTAAAAATAACCTTTCACCTACTAATAAGAAGTTGTAATGTCACAACAATCAAAAGAATTGTCAATTTGGCAGCACTTGGACGAGTTGCGTAAACGGTTATTGTTTTCAATTATATCATTAGTCGTTGGTGTATTAATCAGTACTTTTTTTACTAACTTCTTACTTCAATTGGTTGCAGAACCCATTGGGGGTTTAGAGAATTTACTCTCATTACAAGTTGCTGAAAATTTAAGCGTTTATTTTCGTGTGTCTTTATTAAGTGGTTTCATTATTTCATTGCCGTTTATAATTATTCAATTATATTTTTTTATTTCCCCTGGATTATTGAAGAATGAACGACGATGGTTGATTGCTACTGTACCGGTTGGAACACTCTTATTTCTTGCAGGTGCTGCTTTCGGTTATTTAGTTATGCTTCCAACAGCTATTCCATTTCTTGTAGAATTTCCCGGCCCAAATGTTTTACCAAAATGGAAGGATTATGTTAATTTTGTAACAAGTATCTTATTTTGGATTGGATTAAGCTTTGAAGCACCTTTATTGATGTTTATATTAGCAAGACTAGGAATAATAAATACAAAATTGCTAATTACACATTGGCAATATGCACTAGTCATTATCGCTGTGATTGCTGCTGTGGTCACACCCACACCAGATCCAATCAATATGGCAATTTTAATGACCCCTTTGATTGCATTATATATCTTAGGCATCCTTTTCACAGCGATAGCCCAAAAACAACGAAATAAAAAGGAGTAAATCATGTTCAAGACAATGGGATGGCCAGAAATTTTGCTTTTGTTAGTAATTGTTCTATTGGTTTTTGGCGTTGGTAGAATAAGTAAAATTGCTGGAGAATTGGGGGCAGGGGTAAGGGCTTTCAAGGAAGGAATCTCTGGTGACAAAAAGGAAAACAAAGGAATTGTTGATAAAGAAAATGATGAATAATTCTAAGGTTCTTTAAGGTGCTTCAAGAATGAAGATATTTAACTTAGGCGCTCTAGAGATATTATTTATCATTTTCCTCGCGCTTATCGTACTTGGTCCAAAAAAATCGATAAAGGCCGCGGGAGATGTGGCGCATTGGATCAGGGAGTTTATTGAATCACCATTTTTGAAAGATCTATTATCTGCATCAAATGAAATTAGAGATCTTCCTAAAAAAGTTCTAGATGATGCGGACTTTCAGAAAACTATTGATGATATAGACAGCAAAGCTATTAAAGTAAATACTTCTTTAAGGGATATCCGTAAATCTATTCAGGATCGGACAACTGGAAATGCATTAAAATTCCAGCACGAGGAAAAAATGGAAAATAGATCCGAAAGTGATCGTGAAAAATTATGATCGATATAATTACCCCTCACTAGCTGATAATCTCATCTCAAATTTGATGTCTCCATGCCTTATGAATATATAATTTTTATTATCGGAAATATTTTTCGATTTAATGATAAGTTGAGAGCCACAAAAGATTAAGTGAATTTTTAAAACACATCAATAACATTTTCATGGGGTAGAAAACAGAGTAAGCAGTAATCGTGTTGCAGCAAATTTATCTGCATTAATATATCAGAGAATTAAACCTGTATTATCTAACGAAATTCATCAATCGAACTTAGATTAGCTTAGGTTTGGTGACTATCTTGCTGCTGTTGAGTATGAAAGTGATTAATTGATAGCAGGTACTTTTAATAATTGGTTTATTCCAATGGTCACTTTACCTGTGGAATCTAGGGTCACAGCATGATGGTCCAACAGGGTGGAATATCAACCAGGTATCAATTTGGCTAAGGCGAGATTAATGGAGATGTTATGAAACTACCTTGATCCTGGAACTGCGTTTTTATTGTTTTCTTTTGTAAATGGAGTTACTGAATTCATGAAGAGAGGAGTAATCGTCTGAAACTCTAGGTCTTCATAGCAAGAAGTAGAATAAATCTCTGAAAGAAACCAGTAATAGACCTTATTAGGCAAATGGATAATATAATAGGTCGCATACCTTCCAAAATCCTGAAGATTTTTCTGGTTCTGGACGAACTCGCTTAGAATGATTTATAGAATATCTACCTTTTTCCAGCTGTTCGTCTCAAACATTACACAGCCTGGAATTTCATCACTTGTTAGCGCGTGAATGAAACATTCCTGGGTTTCTTCTCTCAACCCCATTTTTTACAAGGTGATCAAGAGTATACCAATCAAGTTAATTCTGTTCCATTGGTTGCTTGCAATGAGAGCAATATGCATTTATCCAATGTAAAGATGTTGTCAGGAATTTGCATCGAAATAATTCATTTTACTTCTCCATTAATCCAAATTTATTGTAAGAGTTGGAAGAGTTCACCATTATTATTTGGATGATTTCCACTCAATGAAACCGATTAATTTAACACCCCCTTCGCTGAAAAGAGTCTTTGAGGAGTGGGAAAGTATTCGATATAGGGATTGTAGTTGTCACTCCAATTTAAGCATAAAACTTCGAGAGAGCACACAACAATTTTAGCCTCCTATTGACTATGTTTATTTCATGCATCTAAATCGAAATTTAATTATTGACAAGCTACAAATTTCATGATATATTTTACTCAATAGAAAGTGTTTTCAATGTATGAAAAAGCTAATTGTTTGGAGAATTCTGTGAGGAAACAAGTATCTTATCTCCCATTTAGTAGAAACGAGTAATGAATCCCTGCAGGATACAAGCAGGGAATTTTTTCTTAACTTATGACTTGTTGGCGTGTAAAGTTTATGGATTTTTCATAAATCTTTTTGAATAGATCTAATTTTATTTATAACTTGCCTGGAGTATTCTAATAATTATTGTTATTTCAATTTATAGATAGATGTTTGCAAAAAAATTTATGTTCATTTTTAAAATACAAGCTAAATTTGAACAAGATAATTGTTATATCAAAGGAGATTATTGATGGCTAGCGTATTGGCTTTATTAATGAGCCCAAGAAAAAGGGGGTTTACCAGTGGTTTATTGAGAAAGGCAATTGAGGCTTCGGAAAAAATTCCAGGGGTAACTGTTGATCTTGTGTTTGCCTATGAATATAATTTTGGCCCTTGTACAGCATGTTCTTCTTGCATTCGTCACCCAGAAAATTACTGCATTCTAAACGATGATATGGGACAAAAGGGATCGGGAGAGTTATTCCAAAAAATATTAAATGCGAACGCAATGATTATTGCACAACCTGTTTATTGTTGGGGATCCACTTCGAAAACGCATTTGTTTTTTGAAAGGTTATATCCGTTTTTATTTCATAATACCTTGCATGGATTGCCATTCGCATCAATATCATGTGCTGGCAATCAGGGGATGATGCATATTGCAGACATTGAGTTGGCAAAATGGGCATTTACAAACAAATTTTTATATATTGAGGGTGTTCCTGTTCATACGGTTTATTACGATGAAGCGTTAAGTCGTGCACAATATGTTGGCAAGAAGCTTGCTGAAGCTGCAGTAAAAGATGAAAAAGAGGGTCGTAAACATCTTAGTGATGAAGATTCGTGGTTTTATTATATGGATAAGCCATGGAATGCTTTCGATCCTTATTTATATAATCTAACTAGAGGCACATATCGTTGGGAAGATTCATTAATTGAGTATGCATTAACGCAAAGAACAATTAAGAATCCGGATGCAATAAAGATGCTTGAGGAAGCTCGGCTTGCGTTAATTGAGACGATAAATGCAAAGAACTTAAATGATTATCGCACTGCACAAAAAATGCTTCTCAAAGCAAGTGCTTTGTGGACTCATGCGACTTTTTTAGATAATTCAGAAAAACTGGGTATAAAAACTAAAATGCCTGAAGATTATCGACCTTTACAATAGAAATATGTTAATGATGATTTTTTGCTCTAGCATCTTATTAAGTATCTAATCGTCCAGAGGAGGCAGTAATCTTGGAGACTTCTTCTAAGAATAAACGAAATAATTTTTTTCCATCAATAAACCAGATAAAGTTGTTTATATTAGAGCATGGGATATATGTATTTTTAGTTCTGTTAATTTTATTATCATCAATTCTATCTCCTACATTTTTTAAACTTGATAACATTCTAAATATGCTCAGGTCTGCTGCTGTTTTAGGTATTGTAAGCATTGGTCAGACATATGTCATTATCGGGGGTGGTGCAGACCTTTCTGTGGGAGCTACGATGGGTACTGTAGCGATTATGATATCAGAAATTACTAAAGGTGAAAACAATAATGTGGCAGTAGGAATTCTTGCATGCCTACTAGTTGGAGTCATTATTGGTTTAATTAATGGCTTATTAATAACAAAGCGAAATATGCCTCCTTTGGTTGTTAGTTTGGGTATGGCAATATTAGTCGAGGGAACCCGTCTTGCATATACACAAGGCATTATTAGTGGTAGGCCCGCACCCTTTATTCGAGAATTAGCAAAGATTCACGGGATTTTTCCTGTACCATTACTTATAATGGTAGTATTTTTTGCTATTGCTAGCATTATTCTAAATCATTCACCATTTGGAAGAAAATTATTTGCTGTAGGTGGAAATCCCGAAGCTGCAAAATATTCAGGGATAAAAGTTGATAAAACTGTAATTATATCTTATATGATCTCAGGATTTTTTGCGGCGTTGGCGGGTTTGGTTCTTAGTGGATATATTGGTTATGGTGACCGATATTTAGGTACAGGTTTTAATATGGATTCAGTTGCTGCCACAATAGTAGGCGGTACAAGTTTTGAGGGTGGAAAGGGGGGGATAGGCGGAACAATAGTTGGTGTTGCAATAATGACGATACTTTTCAATATTACATTAATGTTAGGTCTTCCGATTAATGTCCAGCTTATTGTTAAGGGTTTAATCATTATTGCAGCCGTTCTCATGTACTCTATTATGCAAACTTCTGCTATGGGATCGAATATTACTGGTGCCAGTTCTTTATTATCAATAATCAAACCAAAGAAAAAAATTAGAAAGGAGAGAAAATAAATTTGAGCGGTAAAGAAGGGTAATTTATGTTTTTTCAACTAAAAATTTTTCAATAAGTTAAAGGAGAGAATCAAATGGAAGACAAAAAAATTGATAATCTTGTTAATGATTATCGAAAGAATCGCATTTCAAGAAGGGCTTTTGTTAAAGCTGCAGTAGCATTAGTTGGTGTCACCGCTGCAGAGTCTTTATTGGCTAGTTGTCAGGCCAATCCACCTACACCAACTGAAATAGCAGAGGAGGTATCCGGATCAACTGAAGGTTTTGTGGCAGTACCAGTTTCCAGTCCTGTAGATGCAATGCAGATTAACTGGATTGATTGCACGAAATATAAAAAAGCACCACCATGGACCATTGCCTACCCAGCACAAGGTGCAACAAATTCTTGGGCATTGATGAACAACTGGCATGTCGAGTATGCGGTTTGGGATAAATACAATGGCCTATTCAGTGACTATTATTATGCTGATTCGGGCGGGAATGCTGCTAAACAGATTAGTGATATGGAAAGTATCTTGGTAAAGGAACCAGATATTATTATTGGGGGAGCCTTAGGTGCTGCAGGGAAGGCAATTTTTGACAGGGCTTATGATATGGGTATTCCTTCGGTGATAGGTCAGCTCCCTTTTGAGTCTGAAAAATGGACAAGCTTTGTTAATCCTGATAACTATATAATTGGGGCAAAGTTTGCGGATTGGGTAGCGAAGAAGCTTCAGGGTAAAGGCAAAATCGTTATGACAAGCGGGATTGCTGGTACAGACACGGCGGAATTACGTTTAGAAGCTGCAAGAGATGTTTTCTCGAACTATCCAGGAATCGAAATTTTAGCGCATGATTATATGGATTGGTCCATCAGTGAAGCAAAGAAAGGATTTGAAGCTTGGATTCAAGCCTTCCCAGAAATTGATGCAATCTGGTCAGATAGTGCTTTTATGGCTTGGGGTGCGGTTGAAGCATTTGTGGAGGCTAATAGAGATATTCCACCGATGTCCTCTGAACCTCTGAATGGATTCCTGAAATTGGCAAAGCAATATGATGTTGATTTCTTCTGTAAAGGTTATCCCTCTTCATATATTCTTGACACGGTTGGTATGTGTGTCTCAATCCTTAAAGGCGAGGTGATTCCAAGGTATGTCGATGTGCCCGGTATGGAATTTGATAGGTCGCAGTTAGATGATTTTTTGAAGCCTGATATGCCCGATGACCTCTGGGTAGACTATCGTTTCCCTGCTGAATATATCGACAAAATGTTTGAAGATTAGTGTGGAAATTGAGTCAAGAATCTGCACGGGGGTTGATTATTGTCACACTCGTGCAGATTCTACTCACAATTGAAAATGATGAATTAAGGCTTCGGTAAAAATGTCGGATTATATAATCGAGTTAAGTGATATTACAAAAACATTCCCTGGTGTAAAGGCATTGGATAATGTATTTATGAAAATCATCTCTGGGGAGGTTCACGCATTGGTGGGTGAAAATGGTGCAGGTAAATCAACTTTAATAAAGATTTTGGCTGGAGTTTTTCACCCAGATGGGAAAAATGGTTTAATTAAAATCGCAGGTAAAGAAGTAAACCTCGACAATCCAATTATTGCACAAGAATGTGGTGTTAGCGTAATTTATCAAGAATTTAACCTTCTTCCTTATCTATCGATCGCCGAAAATATTTTCCTTGGTCGTTTGCCGACAAAAAAATCTGGAATAATCGATTGGAAAAAGGCAAATTCAGATGCAAATGAAATATTATTATCATTAAATCTCGATATTGATCCTCGCACATTCTTGAAAGACCTAAGTGTTGCACAAAAACAAATTGTTGAAATTGCTAAAGCTTTATCGTTGAAAGCAAGAATTATAATAATGGATGAACCCAGTGCTGTATTAGCAGGGGAGGAATTAAATTATCTTTTTGATGTAATTCGATCACTGAAAGAGCGTGGAATAACTGTGGTTTATATTTCACACCGTTTGAATGAAATATTTGAAATTGCTGATCGAGCGACAGTTCTTAAGGACGGGAAAATTGTTGGCACATTGAAGATACAGGATGCAAAGAAATCAGAACTTATTGAAATGATGATAGGCCGTACTTTAGATGAGACATTTCCAAAATCAGCAAATGGTAAGGGTAAAAAAATCCTAGAAGTTAAAAACATTAGCACTAAAAATTTAATATATAATGTATCATTTGTACTTCATAAGGGAGAGGTTCTAGGGGTTGCAGGTCTTGTGGGGAGTGGAAAAACCGAATTAGCGCGTGCCCTTTTTGGAATAGATCCCATGACTAAAGGTGAAATCATCATTGATGATAAAACAATCAATAATTTTTATCCCAAAAAGGCGGTTAATTTAGGAATCAGTTTGGTTCCTGAAGATCGTAAATCGCATGGACTTGTCTTAAAACTTTCAATAAGGAAAAATATTACATTGCCCGTGTTAAACTTTTTCACCAAGATTGGATTGATCCGTAAGAACTCTGAATTAAAATACGTTAATGACTATGTGGAAGCTTTAGATATCAAAGCTCCAGGGATCAACAAAATTGTTCAGCAATTAAGTGGTGGTAATCAACAGAAAGTAGTTGTGGCAAAGTGGTTGGGCACCAACCCCAAAGTGTTTATTCTAGATGAACCAACGCGGGGTATCGATGTGGGAACCAAGAAGGAAATGTATAACATAATTCGTGATCTAGCAGAGGAAGGAGCCGGGGTAATAATGATGTCTTCTGAGCTTTTAGAAATTATTGGTATGAGCGATAGAATATTAGTTATGCATCAAGGCGAAATAGCAGGAGAATTGAAGTCAGATGAAGCAAGTGAAGAACGTATCCTAAGATTAGCAATAGGTGAATAACTTTCGGGATTTATCTAACACCACGGTAGAGAGGAAGGAATTAATGTCAGCAGCTTCACCTAAGATGAGTGATAAAAAAAAGCAGATTACCAGGATATTTAAAGATAACCTGTTGATTTTTACCATTTATGGTGTGTTATTTCTAATGATTATATTTGCATCTATTAGTTCACCTTTTTTTTTCACTACGTATAACTTGATAACTGTATTAAAACAAGCAACAATTTTAGGAATATTGGCTGTTGGCCAATCAATATTAATTATTTCTGGGGCTATTGACCTGTCAATGGGATCAACTGTTACACTCATCAGTTTGGTTGTTGCCGGAATAATGGACAGTAGAGAGCCATTAGTGATCCCCATGGTTTTATTTGGATTATTTATTGGAACGGGAATTGGTTTTATTCATGGTTTACTAACTACAAAGCTAAAACTTGAACCCTTTATCGTTACATTGGCTACTCTTTCAATCATTCAAGGAATTGCTTATGCATACACTACTGTTCCTAAGGGAGGAATCACCTCAGAATTAAGTGAACTATTGTATTATGGTCAACTAGGGCCAATCCCTTTGCCGATTATTTATTTCTTCTCAATCTTCATTTTAGTTTATCTTCTTTTAAAATTTACAAAATTTGGTCGAGACATATATGCAATTGGAGGGGATGCTGAAGTAGCAAGAAGATCAGGAATAAAAGTTGAAAAAATTAAAATTTTTCGTTATACGTTTGTTGGTTTCTTGGTTTCTATAGCTGCATTAATTACTACTGGAAGAATGGGTATCGGTGATCCATTAGCTGGACAGGGCATGGAATTTGATGCAATTACCGCGTCAGTTATTGGAGGTATTAGTTTCATGGGAGGCAGGGGAAGCCTCATTGGTACACTTGGTGGTGTATTTTTATTAGGATTGATCAATAATATTATGGTGATGTCAAATGTAAATATGTATTATCAAATGCTTATCAAAGGCATAATTGTCATTCTTGCTGTTGCAATTTATAAGCAAAAGAAATAGGCAAAACTACTGGCAATTAAATTTATAGTTAGAGAAATGGATAATAGAGGAGTTGTTGTGGATAAAAATACTGAAGATTGGTTAGGAGAAAATCGAAGTTTATCAAATGATGAAATTGAGCAATTCCTTTCTGGGCCAATAGTTGCTCGGATTGCAACGACAAAGAAGGATGGTGCACCTTACGTTGCACCTGTATGGCAGTATTATGACGGGGAAAATTTGTGGATAATTCCTAGAGCTCGTTCAATTTTTGTTAAGCATATACAAAGAGATTCGAGAGTGGCAGTATCATGTGCCCTCGAGTCCGCACCCTGGACTCGAGTTTTATTTCTAGGTAGAGCTGAAATTGTCGAAGGCCCAAAGCCACCAAGTGGAAAGATGGCTGAAATTGGTAGAAAAATGAGCAGAAAATATATGGGAGAACATGGGTCAGATTACTCAGATCTAACTCAGGATAGACCTCGATACTTAGTCAGAATTATTCCTGAAAAAAAAATATCTTGGACTGGTTCAGAGTGGGCTCAAAAATATAGGAAATCGTGAGGATAAAATGAAAAATTTAGATATGTTAGTTGATGATTATATTGAAAACAACATTGATAAGTACATAAAGGAGATTGTTCGTTTATGTTCTCAACCCAGTATATCTTCTACTGGAGAAGGTGTAAAAAAATGTGCTAATTTGATAGCAGAGATTTTAGGAGATCATTGTATAGATAATGAAGTCTATAAAACTGAAGGTAATCCCATTGTTGTTGGTAAAGTACAAGGTGCTTCAAATAGAACCCTTCTATTTTACAATCACTATGATGTTCAACCACCGGACCCTTTAGAATTATGGCTCTCACCACCATTTGAACCAAGAGTGACAGATGATGCAATATATGCACGAGGTTCCAAAGATGATAAAGGTGAGTTCATTTCTCGTTTGGCAGCTTACGATGCTGTTATTGATACTTATGATGAACTTCCATGTAATGTAGTGTTTTTATTGGAGGGGGAGGAAGAAAGTGGTAGTCCAAATATTGCTAAATTTGTAAAAAATCATGCGGACTTGTTAAGGGCTGATGGTGCAATATGGGAAGAGGGTAAAGTTGAAATTGGTGATTTTCCATCTCTATTATTGGGGGTTCGCGGAGTTCTGTATATTGAACTCATTGTTAAAAAGATGAAAATCGATGCTCATTCAGGTTATGCTCATATTCTTCCCAATGCAGCCTGGCACCTCAATCATGCGCTTTCTTTAATAAAGGATAGTGATAATAATATTTTAATTCCAGGTTTTTATGATTATGTTAAGAAGCCAACAGCGGAAGAATTAAGAGCATTTGAACTTTGGCCAGATTTCGAAAGCGACTTAAAAGAACAATTTGGCGTGGATAAATTCATCCAAGACTTATCAGGAACCGGGTTAAGACATGCTGTATTTAATCCCACTTGTAATATTGCAGGATTTGGCTCCGGTTATCAAGGTCCTGGCACAAAAACAGTTATTCCAGCTGTAGCGAAAGCAAAAGTCGATTTTCGTTTAGTTCCAGATCAGGATCCAGAAGATATTCTTAATAAATTACGCAGATTTTTCGACAAAGAAGGATTTTCAGATATAGAAATTAATGTTCTAGGAAAAATGTGGCCATTTAAAACCCCAATGGATGATCCTTTTGTTAAGTTAACTGCTGATGCAGGACATGAGGTTTATGGAAAACAAACCTTAATTGGTCCTCTAACTGGAGGCAGTAGTCCCGAGTATGCCGTTGGAGGATTTATGGATATTCCTGTTGTAAATCCAGGAATTGGATATTGGGACAATAGATCACATGCTCCAAATGAGCATATTAGAATTAAAGACTTCGTTAATGGAACAAAGCAGATAGCTCGCATTCTTTCGAGGTTTTAGAAACAAGATAATTGTCAAAATATTATTTTTAAAATATTGAAAACGAATTGTTAGGGATTGGCCTATATATAAGTATTTTCATAAAAACAGTTTACGTTTGGGAGACTAGTGCTTTAAAATGACAAAAAGTAATGGATATAATATTCGAGTAATTGAAAGAACAATTGGTGTGTTAAATTTACTATCAAAGAAAATGCCACAAAATTTAACACAAATAAGTAGTGAACTTGAAATGAATCGCAGCACAGTATTTAGGATATTAAAAACATTAGAGTCCTACAACTTTGTGGCTCTTGATAAGAAAAGCAAAGAATATCGTTTAGGACTAAGATGTCTTGAGTTGGCAGGTGATTATTATGATAAAGATGACCTGCGGAAAATTGCAATTGATGATTTGACTTGGTTAAGGGATAAGACTGGAGAATCTGTCCATTTAGGTATTTTAGATAAAATGGAGGTGCTTTATATCGAAAAATTGCAAGGACTTCATGCAATTGGCTTAATGGCGTCTGCATTAGGCCGTAGATCTCCCACATATTGCACTGGATTAGGGAAAGTATTAATTGCTTATGAAGATCATAATGAAGTTCGTTCATATTTCAGTCAGTGTGGTATGAAAAGATTTACACCTTCTACAATACGATCAGTGGATGAATTAATTGGTCAATTGAAAATTATCAAGAAGAATGGTTATGCGTTGGATTTAGAAGAACATGAACCAGAGGTTTATTGTGTGGCAACTCCAATTAAAAATAGCGAAGGAAAAGTTGTCGCTGCCATAAGCATATCTGGACCAAAAAGCCGGATGGGAAATATTAAAGGAAACCAAGAATTAGTCGATATTGCTATTTGTGCGGCCCAAAGGATATCAAAAAAATTAGAGGGCCAAATTTCATTTGGATCATTTGGATAGATTCATAATCAAATTATTGGAAGGATTGCTGATGAAATTCTACATTTTACCAGTTGGTTATTGTGAAGATGATAAAGGTAAAGTATTTACTCCAGGTAAAGACGAAGGTGTAAGAGTCGTAGCTCCCAACTGGGCAGGTCTTATCCAGACTCAAGAATTGAATATCCTTATTGATACTGGAATGCATCCAATCCATATTGAAAAACCAAATACTACTTTTAAGGGTACGAAATATGAAGATTTGATCATTCCAATAATGAATAAGGAAGATTCGATTTTATATCAATTAGATCTCTTAAAATTAAAGCCAAATGATATTGATTTCGTTATAAATACACACCTACATTTTGATCATAGTGGGTGTAATGCGTTTTTTCCTAATGCAACTTTCCTTGTACAAAGAGAGCATTATCGATATGCTTTAGATCATCCTGAAGCTTTTCCTCCAAGATACTTTTTGGTGCCCGGTTTAAATTATCAAATGCTTGATGGAGAAATGACCTTAATTCCGGGAATTGAACTAATTTGTTGCCCTGGACATGTCCCGGGAATGATGTGCGTAATTTTAAGATTTGAGAAGAGTAAAACGATAGTTATTGCCAGTGATGCAATTTCTTTGAAGGAAAGCTTGGAAGAAGATTTGTGGGAAGGTTTTTGGAATCCAACATTGGCTAAAAGTAGTGCTAAGCGACTTGCTTCTATTACTGCAGCTGAGAATGGTGAGTTATTTTTCGGTCATGACCCATATTGGTGGAAATCGATTAAGGTTTCTCCAGAGTATTATGAATAATTTATTCACTTTTCATATAAAGAATCTTAATTTGTAAAATTCTTATAGAGAAGGATATCTCCTAAAAGAGTGAAATTATGCTAAAAGATGAAAAAGCTAAGTTAATTAGAGATACAGGCGTAATTGCAATAATGCGTGCAAACTCGCCTCAGTCATTAATTCAAGCAACAGAAGCGATTAATAAGGGTGGAGTTCGAGTCATCGAGGTTACCATGACAACACCAGGCGCCTTAGATGTGATTAAGGAATCTAAGGAAAAATTTAAGGGAGAAATATTATTTGGTGCGGGTTCAGTTCTTGATTGTGAGACAGCTAGGATGGCGATATTAGCAGGTGCTGATTTTATAGTTTCTCCCTCGCTTGATAAAGAAATGATCCACCTATGTAATAGATATGGTATTCCTGTCATTCCAGGATGTTTCACTCCTTCAGAAATGATCATTGCATGGGAATCAGGTGCATCATTCATTAAATTGTTTCCCGCAAGTATTCTCAGTCAAAAAATGATTAAAGCTGTATTAGCACCATTTCCCCAGTTGGAGATTATCCCTGTAGGAGGGGTAAATCTGGATAATGCTTTGGCTTATATTATGAATGGTGCCATCGCACTTGGGGTAGGTTCCTCTTTAGTTAATAATCAATTGTTGGATGCTGGTGATTATAAAGAAATAACCTATCGGGCAGAAAAATTGATTTCATTAGTTCAAGAAGGACGGAAAGGATGAAAGAAAAAAAATTAATGATACCTGGACCGATCCAACCTGATTCTAAAGTTCTTCAGGCGATGGGAGCTCCTGTACGTGCTCATTATGGGAAAGAATGGAGGGATTATTATAATGAAACCCGTGAATACCTTAAAAAGGTATTTCTAACTAAAGGAGATATCCACATAATTGTTGGTTCAGGCTCATCTGCCATTGATGCTTGTTTAGGATCTGCTTTTGAACCAGGTGATAAGGTTATCATTCCTATCAATGGCTTTTTTGGAGAGAGGTTGAAAGAAATTTCCGAAAGTTATGGTATCGAAGTTCTCCCTGTGTACAAACCTTATGGGGAAGAAATCACGATCGAAGACGTGAAAGACGTGCTGAACAGTCATTCTGATATTAACGGCATTGCAGTAGTACATTTGGAGACCTCAACCACCATTGTTAATCCTATTGAGCAATTAGGAGAGCTTGCAAAAGAAGAGAATCTCGTATTTTTTGTTGATGCTGTATCTTCATTAGGTGGTCTCAATCTTAAAATGGACGATTGGGGGATTGATTTATGTGCTACCGCCTCACAAAAATGCCTTGGAGCCCCTCCTGGATTGGCACCTGTTGCAATTAGTGATAATGGTTGGAAATCAATAGAAAGAAATAAAAACGGGAAGCACGGTTGGTATTTAAACTTGAATACATGGAAAAGATATGCAGAAAATTGGGGTGATTGGCACCCCTTTCCTATAACTATGGCGACAAACAATGTTGCTGCGCTTCATACAAGTTTAGAAAGTCTATTAGCCGAAGGGATAGAAAATAGGCTTTCTAGATATCGTGTTCTGGCATTGAGACTTCGCAATGGTTTGCGAAGAATTGGTATGCAACCTCTTACCCCTGATGAAATTATGGCGCCAGTGTTAACGGCTGCTTATGGCCCAAACGGGATCCCAACAAGTAAGATAGTAGAATATCTTGGGGAGAAACATGGCATTATAATTGCTGGAGGTTTAGGAAAATTAAAAAATAAAGTATTCAGAATTGGTCATATGTCACCTATTATCTCAGCGGTTGATATTGATCAAGTTTTGTTTGCATTGGATGATTTCAATAAAAATATCAACCATTAGTTTTTACTTTTGAATTCTCCACAATAATTAATAAACACATTTTAGATTAAACGTAAAGAATTGATATGCGTATTAAATTTTAGGAAAATAAGAGGAGGAAAAATGAATTTAGGACATAAGCGTGTTGTAACTTTGGGAGAAATTATGATTCGTTTAAATTCGCCAGGATTTGAACGTCTCTTGCAATCAGAAAACTTTAAAGCAACTTTTGGGGGTGCGGAAGCAAATGTTGCTGAATCATTAGCTAACTATGGCATAAATTCAGCATTTGTTACTGTGCTTCCAGACAATAAACTCACTGACGCTTGTATATCATTCTTAAGAAGTAGGAATGTAGATACCTCATTAATAATGCGAGGAGGTGAAAGAATTGGTGTTTATTATGTTGAAACAGGTGCTAATCAACGTCCTTCTTTAGTTATTTATGATAGATCGCATTCTTCAATCTCTGAAGCTAAACCTGAGGCTTTCAATTGGGAAAAAATCTTTCATGGGGCAAAGTGGTTTCATATAACTGGTATTACTCCCGCTATAAGCCGTAGTGCTGCAGAGCTTTCATTAATAGCGGTCAAGAAAGCAAAGGAGAAAGGGATCACTGTATCCTGTGATTACAACTATCGAGGGAATTTGTGGAAGTATGGGAAAAATGCAAAAGAAGTCATGACCGAGATTGTCAAATTCGTTGATGTGGGTATCGCTAATGAAGAGGATTGTCAGCTTGCTCTTGGGGTAACTCTACCAGAAAAAGATTTGGAAAGTGATGTCACATCAGGGAAACTTGATCCAGAAAAATATAAATCCTTATGTGAAAAGGTGTTGGAAGAGTTTCCAAATTTAGCAATACAAGCAATTACACTGAGGAAAAGTTATAGCGCCAGTCATAATGGATGGTCTGCTTGTTTACATGATCGAGAAAATTTTTATATGGGTCCTAATTATGAAATTACCCATTTGGTTGATCGAGTGGGTGGAGGTGATGCATTTTCGGGTGGATTAATTTTTGGGTTAGTCTCTGGAATGGCTCATGGAGAAGCCCTTAAATTTGCCGTTGCCTCATCATGTTTAAAGCAATCAATTCCTGGAGATGCAAACCTTGTGAGTGTAGATGAGGTAATGCATCTTTTAGGAGGGGACGCATCTGGTCGGGTTAGAAGATAGAAAAGGAAACAAAACAATCAAATAGGATAAATTAATACTTTTCCTTCCAATTTAGTTTTTACTTGTCAACAAGAATTTAGTCTAATTGATAAATGTTGTGCTTTAATCCGCCAAGATTTGTAAATCTAAATTTGAGATTCAGTTTTGAAGAACAATAAGTCAAATCAAAACTTTTGTTTATAGTAACGCTTAAAATAACATTGAGGAATTGGGTTCTTTTCCATCTGCGCTGGAAAATCTCGGATATCAAAGATTTCTTAGTAATCATATGAAGCTTCCTTTATAATAATCAATATTAAGTCTGCGGTGGTTCTGATGAGCAAACAAAAAATGGGATTCATCTGGATGATTCTAGCAGCCATTGGGTTTGCTATATCAGTCATCCTGATGAGGATTATGACCCAAACTATGTCGATGCCAACCTATCAGATTGGGATCTGGCGTTTTATAATTGCTGGTTCATTAATGTGGTTGATAAACCCAATATTACAAGGAAATACTGAACTACCTAAAAGACGCCCATTCTGGCTGATTGGTTTGGGGTTGATTTTTTCAATATCTGGTTATTCAGCATTGTTTGCTTTGGAGAAGCTTCCCTCTTCCATATACATTATTATTATCTATATTTATCCATCATTGGTTGTTTTGTATTCTTTTCTAAGTCACCGACCGCTTCCCTATTTATATTGGCTTGGTTTGCCATTGTCATTTTTGGGTCTGGTATTAACCGCATATCAACCTGGCAAACCTTTGGAGATTAATTTATTTGGACTGGTTATGACTCTTCTAAATGCTTTGAGCAGGGCAGCTTATTTTCTTCTGAGCGAGAAGGTGTTTAATGGTGTTGAGAATCGTTTGTCTGGGACAAATTGGGTGATGAGCGGGGCGATGCTTGTAAGTCTGGGTTTAATCCCCATTTTTGGGATAGAGTTTCCATCGACACCCAGAGAGGGGATTCTGTTGTTTATTTATAGCGTTTTCGGAACCATGATGCCAATTTTGTCGATGAATGTTGGATTGCAATTATTAGGTGCTGCACGCAGCTCTGTGATCATCACCATCCAACCTGTGCTAACAATAATAATTGCCGTTCTCCTTCTTAACGAAAATCTAACCTTTCAGCAGTGGATTGGTGGTTTATTGGTTGTGATTGCGGTCATTTTGCTGCAATCAAGTCCAGACCGCAGTATTTAAGTGAGAGGAAATTAGTTTATTAAATTTGCATAAATAATTTAATCCATCAGAAAAATGTTTGCATTATCTAAAGTTTTGTTTATGATGGGATTGGATAAGGAGGTTTTGATGGGAGTAATATGTGTACTGCGGCGGTTTTTTGGACACAAAAATCAGTATACAATTTAGGGAATTCAATGACGATTGTATTCCTTGAGCAACCTCAAACTCAAATGGTGTCATATATGCCAGCGAAGAAGGAATCCGTTCGGTCATATATTCGATCTCCATCCAGTGTTTGATTTGCTCAACAGCATATTGAAACTTTTATATTTAGAATAATCGATATGTTCCTCCTTGAAGGCTTGTATAAATCTCTCCATAATGCAATTTTTTTCCATTACAAAATCACATATGATATGATTAGAAAGTCACATCACTTATTTATGCATTTATTTTTGGAGGGATATGAAAGAAAATTGTATGAGCAAACAAAACAAAATCCTCTGGACTGTAGTTATCTATATATTTGGAATTTTGATGGCTGGTTGCCAACCATCTGATATTGCAATACAAACTGCGATGGCAGAGACTAATCAAGCATTACCAACAACAACAAATACAATTTTGCCAATGAGCACAAAAACAAGTACACCAGAACCCACATTCACATCCACAGCGACTCTGACATCAACACCTACATATACAGCTACACCTGATATGCGAATCATTGAGATACCACCCGATGATCTTTTACTTGAGAAAGATGACCTCCCAGAGGATGCAAAATATTATTTGCCAGGGCCATCTTGGATATCACCACATAGAAACTCTGAAATAATCTCTGGTTGGGGAAAAGAAGAAGGACTTGCCTACCTAGAGGAGACGGGCAGGATTGATGGGTGGATTGTATATTTTTATCGTGGAACTTCAACAGTTAAAGCTCCTGAAGTGTTAAATCATAATATCATACAATATGAAACAAGTGAGGGTGCTCAAATAGCCATGAATATGGATAGTCCCTTCCTCGAGGTTGAATATCAGATAGTAAATGACAACTACAATCTTGGTGATAAAACGATAATCTCTAAATATCGTGAAATGCAACCAAGCGGAGAATATCAAATAATCTATCTTGTTGAAACAGCTTACAAGAATTATCAATCACGGGTTTTTGGGTTTGGCTGGGAAAATGAGTTTGATTTGGATTACGTTATTCAGATTGCCGAGATTGCACTCAAAAAATTAGAGAAGGCTCCACTTGTTAATCCTTAGCTGACTGAGTTCCAAACTACAACAGTGGTGTATGTCTTGTTAGATTGTACTATTTTGATATATTCGAATTAGATATGGATGGCTTGAAGCAATTATGAAAGATTCTTATTTTAAGATAGGGAAAAAATCTTTTGTGATATCCGAGTAAAAAGAGGATCCAGAAGATATGTCCAATGAAGGTGTTAGATATATCAGATTTCCTGGGTTATGAAGGAGCTTGAAAAGGTAAGCCCTGAGAAACATATCAACTTTTAATTATTCACTATATAAGGAGGGTTGTCAAGAGTCCAGTTTTTTTGTTAGGAAAAGTTGAAAAGTGAACTCTCATAAAGTTCAAAAGTGAACAGTGAAACCACGAAGAGGTAAATCCACTGAGTGGACCATTTGTTGTTTCCA
>Ga0209121_10002372_pt1 | contig 19215 bp, 13 predicted proteins | sample Cruoilmetagenom3_FD_187292 | JGI IMG/M metagenome (GOLD analysis project Ga0209121, IMG submission 187292) | Oil polluted marine microbial communities from Coal Oil Point, Santa Barbara, California, USA - Sample 3 (SPAdes) (version 2) | ecosystem: Environmental > Aquatic > Marine > Oil seeps ...
ATTCAGCAACTATCTCGCCAAAGTGGTAAAAGCATCACTTTCTATACTGGACTTTCCGTTTGGAACAGCGAAACCAATAAAGCTGACACGCGTCTCGACACCTTCGTGGTGCATTTCCGCGATCTAACAGAGCAACAAATCATTTCGTATGTTGAGAAAGAGCAGCCTTATTTCTGCGCAGGCAGTTTTATGTGTGAAGGATTAGGCATTGCTTTGTTCAAACAAATGGAAGGCAAAGATCCAAATACCTTGATCGGGTTACCTCTGATCGATTTAGTCGATATGTTAGAAGCGCAAGGAATGAGAGTGCTGTAACAAATACTCTCTCTTTGTTAAGGGTTCCCTACTCCTTCCTTCGTCCGTTTAAGAAACGACGAGAAAGAAAAGTGAAATAAGTAGCGAAACGGTCTTTCAGTAAATTTCGTCATCCTCAAGAGAAGGGATGAGCGAGTTAAGGATCTTCGACAACATATGAAAACAAAAAGGTTGACGATATTCGTCAACCTTTTCTAATTAAAGCTCAGATACTCAATTCACGAAAAATTTGTGAACTCGTATATTTCTAAAGCTTACGTAAACCAGTCAGGGCCTTCTCTAGCCTTTTTTCCATTGGCGCTGAGATATCCATCTTCTCTTCGCTACCTGGGTGAGTAAACTTGATGTTTGCTGCGTGAAGAAACAAACGATTCAATCCAACTTTACCCGTATAAGCATCGAATCGACGATCGCCATAACGGTCATCCCAAGCAATCGGATGACCAGTATACTGAGCATGCACACGAATTTGGTGGGTGCGGCCGGTAATAGGGCTCGCTTGAACCAAAGTCGCGTCTTGGAATTTTTCTAAAACCTTAAAACGAGTTTCAGACGCCTTACCATTTGGGTTAACACGAACAATGCTGTTTACTTCATTTTTCAACAAAGGTGCATTGACCACTTTACAACTGTTCTTCCATTCACCCATCACCAAAGCGAAATAGTATTTCTGAACCGTTTTTTCACGGAACTGCGCTTGAAGATGTCTTAGTGCAGAGCGCTTCTTAGCAACAAGTAGAATGCCAGACGTATCTCTATCAATCCGATGCACTAACTCAAGAAAGCGAGCATCAGGACGAAGTGCACGCAATGCTTCAATCGCGCCAAACTTTAGCCCACTACCACCATGAACAGCAGTACCCGACGGTTTATTAAGAATCAACAGATGATCATCTTCATAAATGATGCACTGTTCTAGTTCAGAAACCTTGTTGAGTTTTGTGCTCGGTATGTTCTCTTCTGTTTTCTCTTCAATCGTTACTGGTGGGATACGAACTAAGTCACCAGCTTTTAGTTTGTACTCAGCTTTAATGCGTTTTTTGTTTACGCGGACTTCGCCTTTACGCACGATTCGATAAATCATGCTTTTCGGGATGTTTTTTAATTGGTTGCGTAAGAAGTTATCAATACGCTGACCAGCCATATCTTCGTCGATGTCGACAAACTGGACTTGGGTTCTAATTTCGCTCATGCGGTTATTGTATCACTGTCACTTTTGATAATTGAGATTTTCTTAGCACTATTCCGCACTAATTTACGCTTAATAGTCTCGAATCCATCACTAAATTGCACTCGAAGTTCTATATTTCTTTGATTCTTCGAACAAAAAAGCATCAAGATTCCTGCAAATTAAAATATCAAATGATAAATTATTTATAGACAGTGAGTTAGAGCTATCAAAACCCAAACAAAAACTGTTTTTTTTACAGCATTCCGACAAAGCAGATTGCTGTGTTTACCGACCGCTGCTATAGTTCACAGCTGCTATCAGTGGTTTGACTATTATTTAAACAGCTAACCATTCATAAGCAAGTAAATGAGTAGATAACTCAGATTAGACAGTGCTGCAATCGGCGTAAGACACGGTCAACTGAGCTCCTTATCGCTCTACTCACGTACACTCATGTTGAGTATTCACCGCCACATCGCGGATCATAGGCTAACTCCCTATGATGACTGACGTGCCCCAGAGCATCCCTCTCCAGCCGGGAGGCTGCACCGATAAAGCCATGGGATCTGGCACCATGAGAAACGAAATAAAGCGATAAGAACAATGATGAAAATAAGAAAAGACAATGAGAATTTCTAAATGAAAAGAATGTTAATTAACGCAACTCAAAAAGAAGAGTTGCGTGTCGCTTTGGTTGATGGCCAGCGACTGTTCGATCTAGATATCGAAAGTCCAGGTCACGAGTCAAAGAAAGCGAATATCTACAAAGGACGTATTACCCGTATTGAACCAAGCCTAGAAGCGGCATTTGTTGATTACGGCGCAGAACGTCATGGTTTCCTCCCTCTTAAAGAAATTGCCCGCGAATACTTCCCTGAAGGTTATACATACCAAGGCCGCCCTAGCATTAAAGAAGTGCTAAGAGAAGGCCAGGAAGTGATCGTACAAGTAGAGAAAGAAGAACGTGGTAGCAAAGGTGCTGCACTGACGACTTTCATCTCTTTGGCCGGTAGTTACTTAGTTCTTATGCCTAATAACCCTCGCGCTGGCGGTATTTCTCGTCGTATCGAAGGTGATGAACGCACTCAACTGAAAGCAGCATTAAGCACTCTTGAACTTCCTCAAGGTATGGGCTTAATCGTGCGTACAGCGGGTGTTGGCAAAAGTGCAGAAGAGCTAGAGTGGGACTTGAATGTTCTATTGAATCACTGGGGCGCTATCAAGCAAGCTTCTGATTCAAACGCAGCCCCTTTCCTTATTCACCAAGAAAGTAACGTAATCGTTCGTGCGATTCGTGACTATCTACGTCGTGATATTGGCGAGATTCTAATCGACAGCAACACTATTTTTGAACGTGCACAAGCGCACATTCAATTAATACGCCCAGATTTCATGAATCGCGTTAAGAAATACGATGGTGAAGTGCCTCTATTCAGCCATTACCAGATTGAAAGCCAGATCGAGTCTGCTTTCCAACGTGAAGTTCGCCTTCCTTCTGGTGGTTCTATCGTAATCGATCCAACAGAAGCTCTGACTTCTATCGATATCAACTCTGCTCGTGCAACAAAGGGCGGCGATATTGAAGAAACTGCGCTAAATACTAACTTAGAAGCGGCCGATGAAATTGCACGTCAATTACGTCTACGCGACCTAGGTGGTCTTGTTGTTATCGACTTCATCGATATGACTCCGGTTCGCCACCAACGCGAAGTAGAAAGCCGTCTACGTGATGCCGTTCGTTTAGATCGCGCACGTGTTCAGATTGGCCGTATTTCTCGCTTTGGTCTTCTAGAGATGTCTCGTCAACGTTTGAGCCCATCACTAGCAGAAGCAAGCCACCACATTTGTCCTCGTTGTACAGGAACTGGTGTTGTTCGTGATAACGAATCTCTAGCACTGTCTGTTCTACGTTTGATTGAAGAAGAAGCCCTGAAAGACAATACAGCGCAAGTACTTGCTGTTGTACCTGTTCCAATCGCTTCTTACCTTCTGAATGAAAAACGTCGCTCAGTAAACCACATTGAGAAGAACCAAGAAGTTAAGATCACTGTTGTTCCTAACTCAGACATGGAAACGCCACACTTTGAGGTTATCCGTGTTCGTGAAGGTGAAGAGTTTGATCTACTGTCTTACCTACTTCCTCAAAAGCTAGATGCGCTTAAAGAAGCGGAAAGCAAAGAACCTGCAGAACAGACTATTCGCCCTAAGAAGCTCGAAGAGCCGGCTCTAAAAGGCTTTGCAGCTCCAGCTCAATCAGCACCGACTCCGACTCCAGCTCCAGCTCCAAAAGCTGTAGAAGAGAAGAAAGCTGAGCCAGTAACAACTCAAGAACCAGGTCTAATCGGTCGTTTCTTCAAGGCTATCGGTAGCTTCCTATTTGGCTCTTCGACTCAAGAAGAGAAAAAAGAAGAGAAGCAAGAAGAAGAGAAACCTAAAAGCAATCGTAACAACGGTAACCGTCAACGCCGTGATCGTAACGACAACCGCCGTCGTAACCAACGTGGTGACCGTGGCGAACAACGTAACGAGCGTGGTGAACAACGCGGCGAACGTGGTGACAACCGTAACGAAAACCGTGACAACAAACGTCGTCGCAAACCTGCACGTGATGAGAAACCTGAAGAGCAAAAAGAAGCAGCTCCACAGCAAACTCGTCAACCTCGTAAGCCAAAGCAAGATCGTCGCAACAAGCCACGTGATGAGCAGAAGCAACGCGAAGAGCAAGTACCATCTAAATTAGCAGAAGAAGGTCTACAGCTGGCGGCAGAAGCTCAAGCTGACAAGCCTGAAGCGCCTAAGGCAAAACCTGAAGCTAAAGCTGTTAAGATTAAAGAGCGTCGTCAGCGTCGTAAACTGAACAAACAAGTTCGAGTTAAAGACCAACAAGCTCAAGCTGAAGCAGACAACTCATCTAAAGAGCAAGTTGTCGCAAAAGAACAGTCAGTAGCAAAAGAGCAAAAAGTTGCGGAACAAGTAGAAGCAACTCAAGCAAACTCTGAGCAAACTGAACAGGAAGAGCCAAAACAACGTCGTAACCGTCGTTCTCCACGTCATCTACGTGCAAGTGGTCAACGTCGTCGTCGTGGTCGTGATCGTCGCCCTAACCCATTCCGCCTACGTAAAGGTGGCGTAGCTTCTCCTGAGATGGCTATGGGTAAAGTAATGCCTCGCTTCGTACCAAAGCCTCATCACAAACAGGCAAAACCTGAAGTGACCGAAGTTCAAGTGAGTACAGAGACTAAAGTTGCTGTTCAAGAGCAAAATGTTGCTCAAGATACAGCACCACAAAGCAACGTAGTTATGGCAGGTGGCTTTGCGTGTCCTGAACTGGCTATGGGTAAAGTAATCATTCGTCGTGACGATGCTGCTATTATTGAGCAAACTGCAACTCAACAAGTTAACGTTGAAGCTCAGGTAACTGAAGCTCCAGCCGTTATTAAAGAAGCTCCTATCGCTGTTGAAACGACGAAAGTTGAAACTCCAGTAGCAGAAGCTCCTGTTGTAGCTAAACCTGTACAATCAGAAGAAGCAACACCCGTTGTTGAACCTGAAGTCGCTGTTGAAACTCCTAACGCTGAAAGTGTAAAAGTTGAAGAAGTTCCTGTTGTAAAAGCAGAAGCTCCTAAAGCGGCACCAAAGGCTGTGGTTGCTAAAAAGCAAGCAGGTTCACCAATGACTAAAGCGCCGGGTCCTCAAGAGATCAAAGAGATTCAAGTTGTTGCAGCTCCCTTCCGTACTGAGCGTTTTGTACCGAAAGGTGCGGGTAGCCAAGCAGCGTCAAACAAAGCTGGCGCAGGCATGACTAAGCCTCAATACTAATAAGTTTCACGGATTAATCCGTAGATAACACCAAAGGGCTGCTTATTAATAAGCAGCCCTTTTTTATATCCATTCTTCCGATAACTTATAATAGATATATTACTCAAAGTGGGGTTCAACCTTGAACTTAATCACATTTTTGGGTAGCATTCGCGCACTTATCTTTTCGACACTTCGCTATTGCCGCTCTTTTCCATCACTGTTTGGCTACGCAATACACTCGTGTCGGTAAATCCATTTTTAGCATAGCTGAGCAAACATGTTCGAATTCCCACAATTTTCAAAGCACTCTGTAAAGAATGACGTGCTTTCAGGTCTTACAGTAGCCCTAGCTCTGGTACCTGAAGCCGTAGCATTCGCTTTTGTTGCTGGCGTTGACCCAATGGTTGGTCTTTACGCAGCATTCATCGTAGGTTTAATCACTTCTGTCTTTGGCGGTCGTCCAGGTATGATATCTGGTGCAACTGGCGCAATGGCTGTAGTAATGGTAAGCCTAGTGGCAACCCATGGTGTTCAATACCTATTTGCAGCCGTAATGTTAGCCGGTCTTCTGCAAATTGCAGCTGGTGTATTTAAGCTAGGTAAATTTATCCGTATCGTTCCGCACCCAGTAATGATTGGTTTCGTGAACGGTTTAGCGATCGTTATCTTCTTGGCACAGCTTGGCCAATTTAAAGCGCCTGATGTAACGGGAGCATTAACTTGGTTACCAAGCGGTCAAATGACTCTGATGTTAGGCCTAGTAGCACTGACTATGGGTATCATCCACTTCCTACCTAAACTCACAACAGCAGTGCCTTCTTCATTGGTTGCTATTGTTACGGTAACGGCTTTGGTTGTTGGTCTTGATCTTGAAACTCGTACTGTTGTCGACTTCCTACGTACTATGTCTGGTGATGAAGCAGCGACACTAGCAGGTTCTCTACCAACGTTCTCGATTCCTGCGGTTCCATTTTCATTTGAAACACTGCAAATCATTCTGCCATACGCCATTATCCTTGCGGCTATCGGCTTGATTGAGTCTCTACTAACACTAACGGTACTAGACGAAATGACAAACACTCGTGGTCAATCTAACCGTGAATGTGTAGGTCAAGGTATGGCTAACGTAACGTGTTCAGTATTTGGCGCGATGGGTGGTTGTGCGATGATCGGCCAATCGATGATCAACGTAAACTCAGGTGGTCGTGGTCGTCTTTCAGGTATCGTAGCTGCAGTTGCACTTCTGATGTTCATCCTGTTTGGCTCCGCGCTTATCGAGATGATTCCTCTAGCGGCACTAGTGGGTGTAATGTTCATGGTTGTTATCGGCACGTTTGAATGGGCCACCTTCAAGCTGGCGCGTCGTGTACCTAAGCAAGACTTCTTCGTTATCATTCTTGTAACAGTAGTAACGGTGTTAACTGACCTTGCGGTAGCCGTTGGTGTTGGTGTTGTAGCTTCAGCGTTAATGTTCGCTTGGCAACATGCTAAACACATCTACGCAGACACCTCAGTAAACGCAGAAGGCTCAAAAGAGTACAAAGTTAACGGCCCAATCTTCTTTGGTTCAACGGCTAACTTCCTAGAGTTGTTTGACGCATACAACGATCCACAAGATGTCATCGTTGATTTTGCAAACTCACGCGTTACTGACCACTCAGCGATTGAAGCAATCGACACGATTGCTGACCGTTACGCAGCATTAGGCAAAACTCTTCACCTTCGCCACTTAAGCAAAGACTGTGTCGCTATGCTGCACAAAGCCGGGAGCTTAGTTGAAGCGAACGTTGCAGAAGACCCTATCTACAAAGTAATGTCTAAGTAATCTTAGCTATCGCTTAAATTAGATTTAGAAAGGCCGACATTCGATGTCGGCCTTTTTATATCTATAATTCTTGATATTCTTGATATTCTTGATATTCTTGATCGTGTTGATCTTGTTCTTTTTTGCTCAAAGACCGAACATCACTTCGACGTTAAATCGAATTTAATATTGCATCACTCGACTCTTCGATTAAATCCAACACTAATTCAAAGCCATTCCCCTCACCATAATAAGGATCGGGAATTTCTTGATACTGTGACTCTCCAAAACTCAAAAACAGCGCGAGCTTGTATTGGAGGTGAACTGGACACTGGCTCATTAAGTCTTCCAAATTAGCTCTATCTGCTGCAAGTATCAGGTCAAACTCTTCAAAGTCATTCATAACTACTTTGCGGGAGGTTATTCCCTTAAAACTGTACCCTCTCTTCTCTCCTGCCGACTTTGAGCGTGAATCCGGTGGATTGCCTTGGTGGAATCCAATTGTACCCGCAGAGTCGACCACAACATCAATCCCTATCTGCTGAGCTTTCTTTCGAAGCACCGCTTCACCTGTTGGCGAACGACAAATATTCCCCATGCAAACAACGAGTATCTTTTTCATCCGTAATCACCTGTTCTTCCGATGGTTTTTGCTATCGTTAAGTTAGGCTATGATAGACGCAATCACAACTTAAAAGGATTTGTTATGTCGACCGAAGACAACAAAGAACAACGCCATAAGGCAAGACAACAGAAAGTAAAAGAACAAGTCGATGCACGAGTGGCTGCAGCACAAGAAGTGAAAGGCTTATTGTTGGTTATTACTGGTAACGGTAAAGGTAAATCAACATCAGGTTTCGGTACCATCACTCGAGCTGTAGGCCATGGTAAGAAATGTGCCGTTGCTCAATTTGTTAAAGGCACTTGGGATAATGGCGAAAAAAACGTTCTTCAAAAGCTGGATGTAGAGTTCCAAGTGATGGGAACCGGCTTTACTTGGGAAACCCAAAACAAGGCTCAAGATATCGAAGCTGCGCAGCGCGTATGGAAAGAGTGTCAACGTATGCTAACCGACGAGTCGATTGATGTAGTTTTATTTGATGAGCTGACGTACATGGTGAGTTATGGCTACATCGAATTGGACGAAGTAGTAGAAGCTCTAAATAATCGCCCGAAAATGCAATCAGTAATTATTACTGGACGTGGTGCGCATCGAACGTTGACTGACATGGCTGATACGGTATCTGAAGTTCGTAACGTGAAGCACGCTTTCGAATCTGGCGTTAAAGCTCTGCAAGGTGTGGATTGGTAATCCCGTTCAATTAGAGATCCCCGACTCGGTCATTCTTCCCTCTCGAGGATGACGACTCTTCAGTGTTACTCCCCTAAATAAAGGATGAGCACCGATCGTCATTCCCTAGAACGAGGGACGAGTGTCATAGAGAATCTCTCGAAAGTATCATAAGCATCCAAACAAAAGCGCCATTCCCTGCAATAAGGAATGGCGCTTTTTTCTATGCTAGTTCAAGCGAGCAGAGATTAGTTAAAGAAGCCTTTCAATAAACCATCAACCGCTTCTTTCGTTTTTTCGTCTTTGATCTTATCCGTTAGCTTATTCACACCACGGTCAATCTCTTTCTGCGCTTTTTGCTTCAACACATCATCAAAAACAAGCGCAAATTTCGGTTCTGCCCACTGGCCAGTGACCTTGATTGGGATAGTGACATCTTTCAGGTCATCGATACTCTTACCACCCTGACCTTCTAAAGACCCAACTATCGATGTTCTCACAAGGAAATCGACTGTCTCATTGATGAAGTTTGCCTTACCTTGGCCCGTCACTCTTAAAAGCGGTGATTGAGCTGACAAGTCATTCGTTGAAACCCAGCCTTTATCCACTTTGAGTGTCGCTTTCATTGCACTGAAATCAGTCTTCTGTGCGCCATCAACTTTTTCGACCTTCTCACCCTTGATCTTGGCGTAGTTTTCTCGAATCAGCTGAGCGACATTAATACCGTTAACCGCACCATCTTCGAAATTAATCGCAATCGTACCGACTAAGTTCTGTTTAATTCCTGTTGGTGTCAAGCTTTTACCTTTGACGTCAACATCGATATTACCAGTACCTTCTAGCATATCGTTTTCAGCGACATCAACCAGTAACGGCTGAACTTTCACACCTTTGATTTTCTTCTTAGCGGTGTAAGTCGCCGGTGTATTACGTGCATCTAGTCTAGCTGTTGCAGAGATAGACCCATCGTAGAGATTCGATGTAAATGAGGTTAGCTCCGCGATACCACGATTAACAGAAAATGCTGTTTTAACATTCTGCATCTTCGCGTTGTTCGCTTTGAACTTATCAATCGTGATGTCACCTTTCACGTCTAACGTTTTCAGAGCCGAAAGATCAGGTTCTACTTCTTTAGTAGGAGCTGAACTATCAGAATTTGACGTTGAGCCACCAGCAGAATCAGAAGGCGCTGTGCTCGCTGTTTCTGTTGTCTTACCCAAACCTAAGAACTCATCTAAATCGATATTTGGACTATGGAGAGAGAAACGAACCTTTGGTATTTCAGATAAGGTGACGTCTGCTTTACCGTCTAGCTCGATAGCATTTGCTTGCAACTTCTCTAGCACAAAGCTCAAGTGGCTCTTATTAAGATCAAAGCTTAGGTCAGACAACATATCCACTTTCATTGGTGATTGTGGAAGCGCATCGCCTTTGAGTGTTGAATCTAACGTTAGCTTATTCAATGTGACTTTTGAAATCGCACTATCTACCGTTAGTTCACCACCACCTTTAAGATCAAGGTCAAGGCCTGCGGCGTTACCAACTACAGCATAAGTAAGTTGGTTTACCTTATCGAACTCAAACGTGTTCAAACCAATTTTTGCAGATTCAATCGACGTCGCAGGATCATTGAACTTAGCGTTTAGGTCAATATTGCGAAGTGCGTAACTTGCAAAACCTTCCGCTAATTTAAACTCAGCACTACCTTCTGCAGAGAACTTCTGCTGATTGTTTTCACCAGAGGCAGCAAAGGTCGCAGTGGTCCACGTATCAACCGCAAATTCAGACAAGTTTAAAGACACATCGTATAACTTAGTGAATGAGCCGGCTTGCTTGTCGTCCATTTCAAACAATGCGTTTGAGACAGTAACGCCCGCAAGGTTTATCGTCCAACCTGATACTTCTGTCGTACCTTGTTCTTCGGTCGTTGGCGCGGATTCAGAACGGGTATCTGCAACAGACTCAGGCTCTTGAGACGCTGATGCCTGCGTTAACGCATCGATGTTCTTACGACCATCTTTAAGGGTTTCTAAATAGAATTCTGCACCATCCAGAGTCACGTTGCCGATTTCTAGTTGGTTGCTAAATAGCGGAGTAACCGACACATCAACACCAACGTTATCAACCTTAAATAGGTTAGGTTGGGTAAATCCTTCAGGGTTACGTAATTCAGTTTGACCAAGAGCAAAGCCAATAGATGGGAAGAATTGCCAGCTGATATCACCCTCGATCACGAGCTCTAGGCCGGTGTGTTTTTGGGCTTGTTCGACAATTAATGGCTTAAATTGGTTGGGATTCACTAACAGCACTAGTGCCAGAATTGCTGCAATAACAACAAACACTGGTACAGCTATGAAAATGAGTAGTTTCTTCATCCGCATATTCCTTGCTTAGATTCCAAAAGAAAGTGGCACTATAAAAGTGCCACTGATTCGGTAAAAAATAAAGCTAAGTGAGTCACTTAGGCAAAATTTTATTCGATTAAGACTTCAACAACTTCGCAATGTGCGCTTTTAGCACATCAATCGCAATACGGTTTTTACCACCACGAGGAACGATGATGTCTGCGTGTTGTTTTGAAGGCTCGATAAACTGCATAAACATTGGGCGCACTGTTTCTTGATATTGCTTAAGTACCGTGTCCATTGTACGACCACGCTCTTCTACATCACGTTTAACACGACGTAGTAGACAGATGTCTAATGGCGTATCCATAAACACACTTGCGTGCATTAGTTTACGGAGACGCGGGTCAGTTAGAAGCAGAATACCTTCTATAATGATCACTTTCTTAGGAGTAAGTGTAGTCGTTTCAGAAGTGCGTGTATGCTCTGTGTAACTGTATTCCGGAACTTCTACTGCATTACCACTCATTAGCTGCTGTAGATGTTCACATAAAAGATCATGATCTAGTGCATTTGGGTGATCGTAGTTAGTTTTAACACGCTCTTCCATACTCAAGTGGCTTTGGTCGCTGTAATAGCAATCTTCCGTGATAACACCAATTTGATGGTCGCCTACTTTTTCGCGCAATTCATTATAAATTGTACTAGCAATCAGACTTTTTCCTGAAGCTGAAGCGCCAGCGATACCTACGATGACACATTGATTATTATCAGACATTAATTTTGCACCCGATATGGTTTGGTGGTGGGAAGAGATAAACCGCCTGATTATAGGGGCTAAACAACATAGATTCTAGTCGCCATTTTAGCTAATTGCAGTCAAATTGATGATATCAATGCATTTAATGAATACAATCGTTTGCTTTCAAATAACTTACCTACAACTATTTGCACAACCCCAATGGCTATTTCCTAAACCCAAAAAGCCATTTATCTTACCAACCATTATTTACAAGACATTGAGAGTGGCCAACTTTATTCAACCATAGAGAAGTTAATTGCTTCCGGTCTCGCTTTTCCCGTCCAAAACATCTTCGCAGCAACATTTTCAGCAAGCTCTAGATAATGACGAGTATGTTCGCTGTCTGGGCGACGTATTACCGTTGGGCAGCCAGCATCAATGTCTTCTCGTACATCAATATGCAGTGGAATTTGCGCCAAGATATCGAGGAAAAATTCTTCAGACATAGCCTCTGCGCCACCAGCGCCAAAGATATGCTCTTTCTCACCACAATGACTACAAATATGGTAGCTCATGTTTTCGACGAGACCCGCCACAGGTACGTTCACTTTATCGAACATCGCTACACCTTTACGTGCATCGGCTAAAGCCAAATCTTGAGGAGTCGTCACGACTACCGCGCCCGTTACTGGGATCTGCTGCGACAACGTTAGCTGAATATCACCCGTGCCCGGTGGCATATCGATAACAAGGTAATCCAACTCTGGCCATACGGTTTCGTTAACAAGTTGGCCTAAAGCTTTAGCTGCCATAGGGCCACGCCAGATTGCCGCATCGTCTTTCGACACAAGATACCCAATAGAATGTGTAAAAATGCCATGCGCCTCAATTGGCATCATCCATTTATTATTCTGTACTTGTGGTCTTGCGTCTAATTGGCCAAGCATCATAGGCACTGACGGGCCATAGATATCTGCATCCAGCAAACCGACTTTTGAACCTGACTTAGATAACGCGAGCGCAAGGTTTACCGAAGTTGTTGATTTACCCACTCCCCCCTTGGCAGACGTTACCGCGATAATGTTCTTAACGCCTTTCAATGGTGTAGCGACGGTAGTTTCAAGCGCTGATGGCTTCACATTCACTTCGAATTGAAAAGCGCTGACAAGTTGCTGTTCGATCTGAGCGTTAATCCAGTATTTAAGATCAGCAGCCAGTTGATTCGCAGCAAAAGGTAAAGTAATAACAAATGATCCACGCGGATCAACCGATACAATATTTTGGTGTTGCGCCCACTCAGGAATGAGGATTGGTGATTCGAACTCATTCAACCATGAACAGAAATCTTGCTTAGAAGTAAAGTTACGCATTGAGGCTCCTTTTTTATTTATGCTATCACCCACGAGATAAAGACTGAACCCCTAAAAAACTAGGGGAATCCTTTGTCTGATACCTTGGCGTATCACACGTTATAAAGTAGTATTACCTCTCAAAATTTATACCTATCAAAAAAGCGAATTATTAAGTATGGCAACTGATCCAAGACAACTTTTGGTAACTTGTGCGCTTCCGTACGCTAACGGCTCTATTCACCTTGGTCATATGCTTGAGCATATCCAAGCTGATATCTGGGTTCGATACCAGCGTCTACGTGGCAACACTGTAAACTTCATCTGTGCTGACGATGCTCACGGCACGCCAATTATGCTTAAAGCTCAACAGATGGGTATCACACCAGAAGAGATGATCGCTGCTGTTAGTGAAGAGCACCAAAAAGACTTCGCTGGCTTTGATATCAGCTTTGATAACTACCACAGCACACACAGCGAAGAGAACCGTGAACTGGCTTCTCACATCTACCTAGAACTTAAAAAGAACGGCTTCATTTCTAGCCGTACTATTTCTCAGCTTTTCGACCCTGAGAAAGAGATGTTTCTACCAGACCGCTTCGTAAAAGGTACTTGCCCTAAGTGTAAATCAGAAGACCAGTATGGTGATAACTGTGATAACTGTGGTGAGACATATAGCCCAACTGAACTGATTAACCCTAAATCAGCGGTTTCTGGCGCAACTCCAGTAATGAAAGACTCTGAGCACTTCTTCTTCGACCTACCTCAGTTCGAAAGTATGCTTAAAGAATGGACTCGTTCTGGCTCTCTACAGAATGAAACTGCAAACAAAATGCAGGAATGGTTTGAGTCTGGTCTGCAACAGTGGGATATCTCACGTGATGCACCTTACTTTGGCTTTGAAATCCCAGGTGAAAAAGACAAGTTCTTCTACGTATGGCTAGACGCACCTGTTGGCTACATGGCTTCTTTCAAGAACCTATGTGACAAGCGTGACGCTCTAAACTTCGATGAATACTGGAAGAAAGACAGCACAACTGAGCTTTACCACTTCATCGGTAAAGACATCGTTTACTTCCACAGCCTATTCTGGCCAGCAATGTTAGACGGCGCAGGCTTCCGTAAGCCAAACAACGTATTCGTGCACGGCTACGTAACAGTGAACGGTGCAAAGATGTCTAAGTCGAAAGGCACATTCATCAAAGCAAGCACGTACCTAAACCACCTAGACCCTGAGTGTCTGCGTTACTACTACGCAGCTAAGCTAAACAGCCGTATCGATGATTTAGACCTTAACCTTGAAGACTTCACTCAACGTGTAAACGCTGATGTAGTAAACAAGATTGTTAACCTAGCTTCTCGTAACGCTGGCTTCATCACTAAACGTTTTGAAGGCAAGCTAGCTGCTGAATTTTCAGAACCTGAGCTATACAACGAATTCGTTGCTGCTGCTGAGCGTATCGGCGAGCTATACGAAACTCGTGAGTTCAGCCGTGCTATCCGTGAAATCACTGCACTAGCGGATAAAGCTAACCAGTACATCGATGAGAAAGCACCTTGGGTTCTTGCAAAAGAAGAAGGTAAAGAGAAAGAGCTTCAAGAAGTTTCTTCTGTTGGTATTAACCTATTCCGCGTACTAATGGCTTACCTGAAACCAGTAATGCCAGAGCTTGCAGCTCGCACTGAGGCTTTCCTAAACGAAGAGCTAACGTGGGAAGCGATTGCGACTCCGCTAACTGATCACGAGATCACTAAGTTCAAAGCGCTATTCAACCGCATTGATCCTAAGAAAGTGGAAGCAATGGTTGAGTCTTCTAAAGAAGATGCAGCCACAGAGGCAGCAGCGAAAGAAAAAGCAGAAGCTGAAAAAGAACAAGCAAGCCAAACTGAGCTAGACAAAGAGCCAATCGCAGACGAGATTGAGTTCGATGCCTTTGCTGCAGTAGACATGCGTATTGCTCGTATCATCTCTTGTGAAGAAGTACCAAAAGCGAACAAACTACTAAAGTTCCAACTGGACATCGGTGGTGAGACTCGCCAAGTATTCTCTGGCATCAAATCAGCATACAAACCTGAAGAGCTAGAAGGCAAGCTAACCGTAATGGTAGCTAACCTAAAACCTCGTAAGATGAAGTTTGGTATGTCTGAAGGCATGATCCTGGCAGCTGGCCCTGGCGGCAGCGACCTGTGGATCCTTGAGCCACACGAAGGTGCTCAACCTGGTATGCGTGTAATGTAATTCTGGCTTCAGTCAGATAACAAGCACTCATCACTAAATCCCTAATGCATTTTTAACTTGAAAGAGTTAATCAGCATTGGGGATTTTTTATATCTACCGAAAATAAGCGTTCTCTGTTAGAGTCGCCGTCAACTATGCTATGTAGAGTAGAAATTAGTTTGTCGACGATAAACACCTCTTTACTCTAAAACCCTTTTTAGGAATCCCCAGTGACTAACAACGAAATCTTGCGTCGTATTCAACACGCACTAAACCTTAAAAATGCACAAATCATCAAAGCTATCGAACAAGCTGATGTGACCGTTGCTCATGACCAAGTGATTAACTGGCTAAAAGACGACAACGACAAGTCATGCTCTAAGATGAAAGATAAAGAGTTAGCGGTATTCCTAAATGGTTTCATCAACCTTAAGCGTGGCAAGAAAGAAGGCGAGCAACCTAAACCTGAAGTTGCACTGACGAACAACATGATCTTCATGAAGCTTCGTATCGCATTAAACATGAAAGCAGAAGATGTTTTGGACGTACTAGAAGTAGTTGGCATTAGCTTGAGCAAGTACGAAATTGGCGCTTACTTCCGCAAGCCAGAGAACAAGAACTACAAAGTATGTGAAGACCAGCTACTTTGCGATTTTCTAAATGGCGTGCAATTTACTAACCGTCCAGACTCAGAAGAGTTTGCAGGGTAAGTTACTGCCTATTGATAAGTTTTCACCAACTATCGATGAATAAAAAGCGGCGAGATAATTTGATTATCTCGCCGCTTTTTCGTTTTCTTTACGTCACCGACTAAACAGGAACAACAATAGTAAACCTATGGCTTAGCTGTCGTCTTCAGTGAAGTTCGTTGGTAATGTCGTTTTCATTTCATTCCAAACTTGTGCACTTGCGATGCCGTAGTTACGAATCACTAATGGCAAGTTTTCACGTTGGCCGCTCTCGCAGATAATGAACAACTCTTTATAGAAGTCCATCGCCAAGCGTCGAGCTTCTGGGTTAGAGAAGTAGTAACTGCCAATTCGGTCATACAATTTACGCACACCATTAAAAATCAGGCCATAGATTTGGTTGCCTGAATGGAATGCCAGGCGTTGGAAAAGCATGTAGTCATAAAAGTTAAAAGTCTTCGCGATTAGTATCGTCTGACGTTTCGCTTCATCTTTTTCTACATCTTCTTTCACTGATTGTTTGATCTTATCAGCATAAGGTGAAGACTCTAAAAACTCGTCCCACGTTGGTGCCGCAAGTAGCGCTTCGCAAGATTCAATCACATTACTGATCGTACGCTCTGAAGCTTCTTTATTTGATTTGAATGCGTAACGCATAAAGATAGGGCTGATATTCGTTCGAGCAGCAAGCAAGTCTTCTACCATCTTACTTGCATTATCCACGTCCAACGTCATCAATGTATCGAGAATATGAAGACCTGAGGTTTCCATAAACTGATTAACTTTCGTTGGCTTGCCATGTTGGATTGTCAACCAACCATCACGTGCAAGACGCTGAAGTACTTCACGAAGCGTAGTCCGTGTAACGCCAATCAGCTCGGAAAGCTCACGCTCTGCTGGCAAGATAGAACCTGGAGGGAAACGGCCATTCCAAATACTTTCAATAATATACTTCTCTGCAAATCCTGCCGGGCTCTTCGCCTTAATGACCATCTACACTTCAATCCAATTTAATTATTCTGTTTTAATTTACTCATCATACCACTAGTCACACCTAGCGGAAACACCCTCAAAAGTTTTACTCCCCCAAAACACGAGTAGAGTTAAAACTCTAAAGTTCAGCACACGTTTGCAACTTAGCTTTAGAAAGCAAGCAACTACAAACCACCATTTCAACAAATTATTAACACAACAAATTTCCTTTTAAATCAATGATGTTGGTCATATTTTTAAAACCACTAAATTGCAATGTTAAGTTGTAATAATCATATATAAACCGCTTCTATCATGTAAATTTCAATCATTTCGCTCAAATATTGATTCTAGTCGGTTTTTATCACATTTTAAGTGGTATGCTTGCGCTACTTTGATCGCGTTTCTCGATAAAAAAGGGGTATTTTTAGTGCAGCAGGGCTTTTCCTGTTGACTAAATGTTATCTAAGAGTAGAGTTGCGCTCAAAAATTAGCAGTGCTTGAGTTTCTAAGGGAGTGACTTGGCAAGACCACAGAACATTACATGGAATGTAGTTTTTCTAAGTCACTGTTAGTTATGTGTTTTAACAAATACATAACTCGATTCTCAAATGTTGTATTGCTTGTCTATTCATAATCAACATAAAAGAGTATTAACATGCCGATGTCTCTCGGAAACGCTTTTATCAAGAACTTCCTTGGTAAGGCTCCTGATTGGTATAAACTTGCCATCATTTCCTTTTTAATCATCAACCCGTTTGTTTTCTTCCTAGTTGACCCATTTGTTGCGGGCTGGCTATTGGTGGTTGAGTTTATTTTCACGCTAGCTATGGCGCTAAAATGCTACCCTCTTCAACCTGGTGGTTTATTAGCAATTCAAGCCATCGCCATTGGTATGACCAAGCCTGAAATGGTTTATCACGAGCTACAAGCAAACCTTCCTGTATTACTCTTATTGGTGTTCATGGTTGCTGGTATCTACTTCATGAAAGAACTGCTTCTGTTCATTTTCACGAAGATACTGCTCGGCATCCAGTCCAAAGTTTTACTCTCTATTGCGTTTTGTGTTGCCGCTGCTTTCTTGTCTGCCTTCCTAGATGCACTGACAGTAATCGCGGTCGTTATTAGCGTTGCAGTTGGCTTCTACTCTATCTACCACAAAGTAGCATCAGGTAAAGGCACAACGTCTGCGCACGATCATACTCATGATGAAGAGATCTCCGAACTAACACGTGATGATTTAGAAAACTACCGCGCTTTCTTACGTTCACTGCTTATGCACGCTGGTGTTGGTACCGCGTTAGGTGGTGTAATGACTATGGTAGGCGAACCGCAAAACCTAGTAATTGCTAAACAAGCAGGTTGGGAATTCGGTGAGTTTATTATCCGTATGCTACCAGTAACACTGCCTGTATTCGTCTGCGGTATTCTAACTTGTGCGCTTGTAGAGAAATTCAAAGTGTTCGGCTACGGTGCAAAATTGCCAAATAACGTTCGCCAAATCTTAGTTGAGTTCGACAACAAAGAACGAGCAAATCGTACCAAGCAAGACGTTGCAAAACTATGGATTCAAGGTGCAATCGCAATTTGGCTTATTGTAGGCTTGGCGCTTCACGTCGCTGAAGTGGGTTTGATCGGTCTTTCAGTTATTATTTTAGCAACGGCATTTACTGGCGTTATCGAAGAGCATTCAATGGGTAAAGCCTTTGAAGAAGCGCTACCATTTACAGCACTTCTGGCTGTCTTCTTCGCTGTAGTTGCGGTAATCATCGACCAATCACTATTTAAGCCAGTGATCGATGCAGTACTTCACGTTGAAGATAAAGGCGCACAGTTAGCCCTCTTCTATGTAGCCAACGGTATCTTATCGATGGTTTCGGATAACGTGTTCGTAGGTACGGTTTACATCAACGAAGTGAAAACAGCGCTCGTTGAAGGCATCATAACTCGTGACCAATTTGACTTACTTGCTGTTGCTATCAACACAGGTACTAACTTACCTTCGGTTGCTACACCAAACGGCCAAGCTGCATTCCTATTCCTATTAACATCAGCACTTGCTCCGTTAATTCGACTGTCTTATGGCCGCATGGTCATCATGGCTCTGCCATATACTATCGTGTTGGCACTGGTTGGCCTTGCCGGTATTGTGTTCTTCGTTGAACCAATGACAGCATGGTTTTATGATGCAGGTTGGATTATTCACCGAACTGGTGAAGTCATTGCTCCAGTTATCTCTGGCGGTCACTAAGCTAAACACTGTGTCACAAACCACAACAAGTATAACTAACTAATCAAAAATATTAGTTGATTAGGAAACTTATCCAAGATAAAAAGCTCTGAGTATTCAGGGCTTTTTTATTTTATAGACAGGATTAAATTCGTGAATTTTTTTGTAATGCTCAAAGACTTCTCTAAGGGACGTTTATCTTGGCTTTTATTGCTGGCTTTTATTGTATTTTTTGAAGCATGCGCTCTCTTCTTTCAGCATGTGATGATGCTTGGCCCTTGTGTAATG
>Ga0209121_10002373_pt1 | contig 19206 bp, 17 predicted proteins | sample Cruoilmetagenom3_FD_187292 | JGI IMG/M metagenome (GOLD analysis project Ga0209121, IMG submission 187292) | Oil polluted marine microbial communities from Coal Oil Point, Santa Barbara, California, USA - Sample 3 (SPAdes) (version 2) | ecosystem: Environmental > Aquatic > Marine > Oil seeps ...
ATTCCACGCCCAGTCTGCAATCGCGCGCGAGGTGGTGTAGCGGGTGTCTCCGTGGACTCGCACCGCATTGGGGAGGGAGGAGGCTACCGGCTCCGACACCGCGGCCGTGCCACCCAATACCACCGTGTTGTTGATGCCGAGTGCAGTGATGGCCGCCGAGGTCTCAGAGGGAAGCGACTGAGTCCTCGTGAGCAGGATCGGCCAGCCTGCGGCTGAAGCGACAGGGGAGCCGGACAGTGCGTCGGGGTAGTTCTCGCCGGAAGAGATGATCGCCCGCATCCCGGGGATCGATCCGCCTAAGCGCGTCCGGAGTTCGCTGGCGACGAGACGCGATGTGTCGTATCTGTTGGAGCCGCCCAGCCGACGGATTGTGGCAGTGGGCAATAGCCGGGATATATCGCTCGAAACCTTCTCACTCACTGCAGTCGCTCCGCCGATTATGAGGATCTCACTCGGGTTCAACCGCATCATTTCGTCGCGTGCTTCCACCGGCAGTGAAGCCGAGCGAGTGAGCAGCAGTGGGGCGGAGACCGCATCGGCGAGGGGTCCGGCGGATAGCGCATCGGGCCAGTTCTCACCCGATGCGATGAGAACTGTCGAGGTTGGCTCCGGATGTGAGGCGAGGCTCACCTGCGCGGCAGTGGCATAGCGATTCGCGCCCTGAAGTCTCGTGCTTGCCAGTGGGCCGAACCCAGTGGAAGGGGAGATGGTCATCGTGGCGGGGTCCATAGCGGCCCAGCGATCGTTGGAGAACGCCTCGACGAATACGGTGTGCGATCCGTCGGCCGGCATTGGGAGCCGGCCAGAGGTGGAGTTGGTGAGATAGGTTGAGCCGCCCTCGATGCCGTAGCGGTAGAAGACACCGCTTCCCGGAGCGGTGTTCCAAGACAGTGTGGTCTCGAATCCATTGAGTGTCGTGGATGAGATCGAGAGGGCGGGCTGCTCGGGGATGCTTGCCACGAGCGCCTGATACGCCGCCCATGCGTCGACACGCCCCGCCCCGTACTCATCGTCAGCGCCATCGCCAAGGCCCAGCGGATAGTCGACGGCAGAATCCTTGAGGAGTGCATGCATCTCGGCGGGCGTCACGTTGGGGACGCATGACAGGAGGAAAGCCGCTGCCCCGGAGACCAAAGGCGTTGAGAATGATGTACCGGCGTTCGCGCTGGTTGTCTGCTCCGATCCGGTTAAATCGTATGCGCCCCAGATTCTTTCGCCCATGGCGACCACATCGAGTTCAGGCCCGATGTTGGAGAAGCTCGAGCGCGTGCCGGTGCGCGAGATCGAGCCGACGGCGAGCGCTCCATCCGCTGCTGCCGGGTAGAGAACCGGGCCGCCGCTGTTGTTCCCCGCGGCGGCCACAACGAGCGCGCCCTGTGAGGTGCAGTAGTCGACCGTGTCGTTCCAGAGGTCGACGAGACTCGCGTCGCCGTCAGTACTGCCACCGAGTGAGACGTTGATGACGCGTGCACCGCGATCGGCGGCGTCCATCATCGCTTCCATGGTGTCGATGTCCTCACCAAGACCGAAGCGGGGGACCGTTTTGTATACCAGCACCGTGTTCTGGGAGCCGTACATGGTGCCGACGAGCCCATAACCGTTGTCTCCGGATGCGCGCATCACGGACGCGACGAGCGTTCCGTGTCGGCTGGTGTAGTCATCCGATGGATCGTTGTCGTTGTTGCAGTAGTCCCATACCCCCACGTACTCGCCGGTGTGCTCGCGCAGTGTTGCGTTGACGCCAGTGTCGATGACGGCCACGGTCACACCGGCACGGTGGGGATTGAGCGTGTGGTCGGACCCGTTGAGCGCCGCGTTCCACACCCGCTCCATGTCGATCGAGTGTGGGAAGGTGGTGGATGGTCCCAAGTACTCAGCTTGAGCGTTGGAGCCGACGTAGGCCGGATCGTTTGGGGGAACGTTGCCCTGTACCGACATGCCGCCGCTCACGGCAGCGATCTTGACGCCGGGAATGGTGGAGAAGGTATCAGTCAGCGCCGACCGATCCTCTGCTTCATCGATCCGCACGACGAGCGTGTTGTAACGCCTGAGGGCGATGCGGTCCGCTGAGTATCCGAGGGTTTCCAGCTGCCCGAAGGCTCGAACGGGTATCGAGTCACCTTCGAAGCGTAGGATCACCTGGTCGGCGCGAGCACGCTCGGTCGGCACGCCTTTAAGTGGTCCAGCCGTGGCGATGAGTGGCACGGCAAGCACGAAAAGGCAGAGGCTCAATAGAACGCGGCGCACTGGCAGTTGGTGGTATCTCATCGGCCCCCCGCGGCTGATTGGAAATCGGATGTGATCGATTGTAGCGCGATGGGGCAGGGCGCGTTCGTTGGGCGCGCAGCAGGCTCATCGTGCTTGGCAGGCGGAGCGACAACTGCTATGTTCTTTGAGACCTTTAACTCGGTCCCGTGAGGCCGGCAAGGGAATCATCACGCATACGGATGGCGGCCATGTACAACGGTCGCGATGCGCCTACGCAGATGCCTTCTGAAGCCAGCCGGCCGACGAGGGCATTGTTGTATCCGAACGCGGAATGGAGGCGGTTGTGGAGTATCGCACCAAGGCCATAGTGATGGACTCTCCTGCGATCGAGCGGGCTGTCACCCGCATCGCACATGAGGTCCTCGAGGCCAATGAGGGCGCTTCCGACATCGCGATCGTCGGGATTCTGACGCGCGGTGTTCATCTTGCAGGCCTGCTGGCCGAGCGCATCAAGCAGATCGAGGGTGTCGAGCCGCCGGTGGGTAGCCTTGATATCTCGTTCTACCGCGATGATCTCGCGACACGCCTCAATCCCGAAGTGCACCGGACTGACATCCCCTTCGACGTCGAAGGGCGCGACATCGTGCTCGTCGACGACGTCCTCTACACCGGTCGCACCATTCGCGCGGCCATGGATGCGATCATGGACTACGGCAGGCCGCGCTCGATGCAGCTGGCCGTACTGGTCGACCGAGGTCACCGGGAACTGCCCATCCGGGCGGACTATGTGGGCAAGAACGTGCCCACAGCCGGTCGCGAGCGCGTGAGGGTGTTCTTGCAGGAGAACGACGGTCGTACGAGCGTCGAGATCCTTGAGGCCGTCACACAGGAAGGGGAGTGAACGTGCTCTCCACGCCGCACATCATAGATATGCAGGACCTGACCGAAGCCGATATCACCATGATCCTCGACACGGCTGAGTCCTTCAAAGAGGTCAACGAGCGTCGCATCAAGAAGCTCCCGACGCTCCGTGGTCGCACCATCGTCAATCTGTTCCTGGAGCCGTCGACGCGTACGCGCACCTCGTTCGAGATCGCAGCAAAGCGTCTGTCGGCCGACGCGGTCAACATGACCGGATCGGCCTCCGCCACCGTCAAGGGCGAGTCGCTGCGCGATACGGCTCAGACGCTCTCAGCCATGGCATGTGATCTCATTGTGGTCCGTCACCGCTACGCTGGCGCTCCTCGGGTACTCGCGGAGTGTATGGACGCGCATGTAGTCAACGGCGGCGACGGTCGGCATCAGCATCCTACGCAGGCGCTGCTCGATCTCTTCACGATCCGTCAGGAGCTTGGGCATCTGGAGGGACTCACCGTCGGCATCGTGGGCGATATAGCCAACAGCCGCGTGGCCGGGTCGCTCATTCCGGCGCTGCGAACGGTGGGCGCGAAGCCGATCGTGATCGCCCCGCCCACTCTGTTGCCCGCGCGGCCCGACGTACTCGGTGCCGAGGTCTCGAACTCGCTCGATGACGTGCTGCCCGAACTCGATGTCGCCTACATGCTGCGCGTTCAGATGGAGCGCTCGGAGGGTATGCCGTTCCCCAGCCTTCGCGAATACGCGCGCTTCTACGGCATGAATGCTGTGCGTCTGGCCAAGGCACGGCCTGAGATGAAGGTCATGCACCCAGGACCCATGAATCGCGGCGTTGAGATCTCAGCCGACGTGGCAGATTCCTCACGCGCGATCGTGCTCAATCAAGTTAATTCCGGGGTCGCCGTACGCATGGCGACCATGTATCTGCTGCTCGGAGGTGGCGATAGTGGCACTGCTTCTTAGAGGAGGACGGGTCGTTGACCCGGCTGTCGGACTCGACGAGGTCGCCGACGTACTGATCCGCGACGGAGTGATCGTCGAGGTCGGCAAGGACCTCGAGATGCCCAAGGGTATCGTCATCGAGTGCGCCGAGAAGATCGTGGTTCCGGGTCTTGTGGATGCGCACACGCACCTGCGTGAGCCTGGTCGCGAGGACAAGGAAACGGTCGAGAGTGGTACGCGCGCTGCCGCAAAGGGCGGGTTCACCGCCGTGTGTGCCATGCCAAACACCGATCCCATCTGCGATACGGGCTCCAAAGTCCGCTTCCTTGTGGAGCGCGCCAAGGAGCGGGGAGCAGTGCGTGTTCACCCCATTGGATCCCTCACATCTGATAGCGCGGGCTCCACGATCGCGGAGATCGGCGACATGCTCGGCGAAGGGGCCGTTGGCTTCTCCGACGACGGCCGTGGTGTTCAGGACGCCGGCACCATGCGCCGCGTCATGGACTACGCCAAAGCGTTCGACACGACCGTGATCGCCCATTGCGAGGACGAGTCGCTTGCAGGCTCAGGCGTGGTCAACGAGGGCGTCGTCTCAACCATGCTCGGTCTGCCGGGTTGGCCCGCTCAGGCCGAGGAGCTCATGGTCGACCGTGACGTTCGTCTCGCTGAACTCACTGGCTGCCGACTGCATCTGGCGCATCTTTCGACCGCAGGTTCGGTCGAGATCGTTCGCGCCGCCAAGGCTCGTGGTGTCGCTGTCACCGCAGAAGCGACGCCTCACCATCTCTTCCTCGACGAGAATGCGCTGCTGGAGCCGGTCTCCGGTCGCGCATACGACACCAATCTCAAGATGAATCCCCCGCTGCGCGCCGCGAGCGATCGCGAAGCTCTGGTCGCCGGGGTGCTGGACGGAACCATCGACTGCATCGCCACGGATCACGCTCCGCATGCACCTCACGAGAAGGATCTGGAGTTCGAGCTCGCGCCGTTCGGCAGCACCGGCCTGGAGACCGCGTTGTCCTTGGTGATCACGCATTTGGTGGAGCCGGGCGATCTCGATTGGGCGGGGCTCGTCGGCCTCATGGCTCATGGTCCGCGGAAGTGCCTGGGACTGCCGGAGGTCTGGCTCGAGGCCGGGTTCGTTGCGGATATCACGGTGATTGATCCTGAGGCTCGCGTAGAGGTCTCAACTGATAAATTCGAGTCACGCTCCCGCAACAGCGCGTTCCTCGGGCATAATCTTCTGGGCAAGGCATCCGAGACCATCGTTGGTGGTCGGATCGCTCTCCGGAACGGAAAGGTGGTCGACTGAGTGACTTCTCCCGGCAAAGCGATACTCGCGCTCGAGGACGGGACCGTTTTCGAGGGACTATCATGCGGGGCGTCTGGTCAGGCCACCGGCGAAATCTGCTTCAACACGTCGATGACTGGCTACCAGGAGGTTCTTACGGACCCCTCGTATGCGGGTCAGATCGTCACCATGACCATGCCGCACATTGGCAACTACGGAGTCAACGGAGCCGACATGGAGTCTCGTGGGGTGTTCTCCCGCGGATTCGTTGTGAGGGAGATGACGCACGAGCCCTCGAATTGGCGTTCGGAGGAGTCCCTGCCGGACTTCCTCAAGCGCAGCGGGATCGTGGCCATCGAGGGTATCGACACACGATCACTCACCCGTCACATACGCGAGACGGGTGCCATGCGGTCGGTCATCTCCACCACGGAGTCCGACCCTGAGGTTCTTGTGCGCGTTGCGCGTGAGAGCGCCGGACTCGAGGGCCGTGACACGGTCGCCGAGGTCGCAGTCACCCGCGAGTACACGTGGGGTGCAGAAGGCCCCGACGGAGTTGTGCCCGTGGACACCGGCGTGCTGCCGGTGAAGCCGCGGTATCGGGTGGTCGCTTTCGATTCTGGCATCAAGTACAACATCCTTCGGCAACTCGCTGAAGCAGGGTGCGAGGTCATCGTGGTTCCGCCGACGACGAGCGCCGAGCGCGCGCTGGAGCTGGCTCCAGACGGTTTCTTCCTGGCCAATGGTCCTGGAGATCCCGCTGCGGTCGACTATCTGTACAGCACATTGCGTCAGCTGCTGGGGACCAAGCCGGTCTTTGGCATCTGTCTGGGGCACCAGATGCTCTCACTTGCCGTCGGCGCTTCCACATACAAGCTCAAGTACGGCCACCGGGGCGGCAATCAGCCGGTCATGAACCTTCTGTCGGGTCAAGTCGAGATTACAAGTCAGAATCACGGATTCTGCGTCGATTTTTCGGATATCGGCGCGATTGATGTAGAGGCCAGCGGAGGCCTCGACGGTGACGTGGCGGATCTGGGCGCATGGGTGCGTGCGGGAATTGCCCCGGTGGTCCGCTCTGAGCGTTTTGGGCGTGTACAACTCACACACGTGAACCTCAACGACATGACCGCCGAGGGCATCCGTTTGCTCGATACGCCTGCGTTCTCGGTGCAGTACCACCCTGAGGCCGCACCCGGCCCGCACGATGCTCGGTATCTTTTCGGCGCGTTCACGAGACTCATGGATGGGCGCGACGATTACCTGAACGCACAGAAGTAGGGAGACCGGCCATGCTCCGAAGTGTGCTCATACCCACCGATTTCTCACTCGAGTCCGACCTTCTTCTCAGGTTCGCTCAGGGGCTGGATGCCTGCGGAGTCGAGCGAGTAGTGCTCGGACACATCGTCGAGGCATCGGGGATGGAAGGTCCGATCATCGCCAAGCATGTCGACAAGGTACGTGACCGCATTCAGGCCAAGGTCCACGGCCTGCGCGATCAGGGGCTGCGTGTTGAGATCCGCATCGGAACGGGTGAGCCCTCATCGGGCCTTCTCGCTCTGGCCGCTGAGTCTCACGTCGATGGTGTCGTGTGCGGTACGCACGGCAAGGGCGCGATCACCAAGTTCTTCTCCGGCTCCGTTTCCGAGGACCTGCTTCGGGGCTCGTTCACGCCTATGATGCTCGTCAGGTTTCCATTGCTCAGGAATGCCGAGGATGCCTCGGGAGTCGCCAAGAGATTCGGGCAGAAGCTCGTGTTGCCGACCGACTTCTCCTCGGCATCGATGCGGGCGCTCATGGCCGCGCTGGAGCTTCCCAGCAAGAACATCGGCACACTCTACTTTCTTCACGTGCTCGACGCTTCGCTCACCGGTGACAAGAAGCGCAAGGCCGAGGACGGTGCGGAGTTCCAGATGAACAACTGGATAGCCATGGCGGCGGAGCAGGGGATCACCGCTCGGGCGGTCATACGTCAGGGAGATCCTCGGCAGGAGGCTCTGCGTGAGATGGATGAGCGCCGCGCGACCGGCGTGATCGTCGGCAACCGTGGCCGCAATGCTCTGCAGGAGGCCATGCTCGGAAGTGTATCGATGACGCTATTGCGTCAGGCGTCCTGTCCTGTCCTGGTAGTGCCATAAGCGAAGGAATCAAATGCCCCGTCGCGATGACATAAAGAAGATCCTGGTGATCGGCTCAGGCCCGATCGTCATCGGTCAGGCCTGTGAGTTCGACTACTCCGGAGCGCAGGCATGCAAGATCCTGCGCGACGACGGCTATGAGGTCGTGCTCGTCAACAGCAATCCGGCCACGATCATGACCGATCCCGGTCTGGCTCATCGGACGTACGTGGAGCCGGTCACACCGGAGTTCGTGGAGAAGGTCATAGCGGTCGAGAAGCCCGACGCGCTGCTGCCCACTTTGGGCGGACAGACGGGGCTCAACTGCGCCGTGGGCCTCGCGGAGTCCGGTGCTCTTGAGCGGCACGGCGTCGAACTCATCGGAGCCACGCTCGAGGTCATCCAGAAGGGTGAGGATCGCAAACTGTTTGCCGAGGCCATGGAGCGCATCGGTCTCGACGTGCCTCGCAGCCGGTACGCATACTCCGTGCTGGAGGCGGAGGGCGCGGTTGCCGAACTCGGATTCCCGATCATCGTTCGACCGTCATTCACCATGGGCGGCGCGGGCGGTGGCATCGCGTACAACATCGACGAGCTGCGCGACATCGTCGCGGGCGGCGTCGCACTCTCACCTACGAGCGAAGTGCTCATCGAGGAGAGCGTTCTCGGTTGGAAAGAGTACGAGATGGAGGTCATGCGCGACCGCAACGACAACGCGGTCATCGTGTGCTCAATTGAGAACTTCGACCCCATGGGTGTGCACACCGGCGACTCCATCACCGTTGCGCCTGCGCAGACGCTCACCGATCGCGAATATCAGATCATGCGCGACGCCTCCATCGCGATCATGCGTGAGATCGGTGTTGAGACCGGCGGCAGCAACGTGCAGTTCGCGGTCAATCCCGCCGACGGTCGCCTCGTGGTCATCGAGATGAATCCGCGCGTCAGTCGCTCATCGGCTCTCGCGTCAAAAGCGACCGGTTTCCCGATAGCCAAGTTCGCAGCGAAGCTGGCTGTGGGCTATACGCTCGACGAGATCCCCAACGACATCACGCGTATGACGCCCGCATGCTTCGAGCCCAGCATCGACTACACCGTGGTCAAAGTGCCTCGTTTCGCTTTTGAGAAGTTCGTCGGCACGGACACCACGCTCACCACGCGCATGAAGTCGGTCGGTGAGGTCATGGCGATCGGCCGTACGTTCGCCGAGTCGCTGGGCAAGGCAATGCGCTCGCTTGAGAATGGCCGAGGAGGGCTGGGTGCTGACGGTCCCGAGCACTTCGATGAGAACAAGTTCGAGGCCAAGCTCGCCACGCCCACCGAGGATCGCATCTTCTATGTGGCCGAGGCGTTCCGTCGCGGTCGTTCCTGCTCGGAAGTGCACGATCTCACACGTATCGATCCGTGGTTCCTGGCACAGATCGAGCGGGTCGTCGGCGTTGAGAACTCCATCAAGGGAACGTCGATCGCGGACATGACCGCCGACAAGATGCACGAGGCCAAGCGCCACGGGCTCTCAGACATCCAGATCGCACATCTGACCGATGCAACTGAGGCGGATGTCCGGCAGGCAAGGCTCGACTTGGGTGTTAAGTCCACGTTCAAGGCGGTCGACACCTGTGCGGCTGAGTTCGCGGCTGGTACGCCGTACTACTACAAGACGTACGAGGATGAGGACGAGGTCGCTCCTGCCACAAAGCCGCGTGCAATGATCCTTGGCGCCGGACCTAACCGCATCGGGCAGGGTATCGAGTTCGACTACTGCTGCGTGCACGGTGCCTATGCGCTGGCTGAGATGGGTTACGAGACGGTCATGGTCAACTGCAACCCTGAGACGGTCTCCACCGACTACGATACGAGTGATCGACTCTATTTCGAGCCGCTCACCTTCGAGGACGTCATGGACGTCGTCGCTGCCGAGAAGCCCGAGGGCGTCGTCGTGACCTTCGGCGGGCAGACTCCACTCAAGCTCGCACATGCGCTCAAAGACGCGGGCGTGCCTATCATGGGCACGAGCCCCGAGGCGATCGACCTGGCCGAGGACCGCAAGCTCTTCTCGGCAGTACTCGACAAACTGGGGATCGCGTATCCGGCCGCAGGCACCGCCAACACGTTCGAAGAGGCCATCGAGGTCGCTCGTCGCATCGGATTCCCGCTCCTCGTGCGTCCCAGTTACGTGCTGGGCGGACGCGGCATGGTGATCGCGTACAACGAGGACTATCTCGAGCGCTACATGGCCGAGGCCGTGAGCATCTCTCCGGACCACCCCGTACTGCTCGACCGCTTCCTTGAGGGTGCGATCGAGGTCGACGTCGACGCGGTCTGTGACTCCGAGACCGTGTACGTGGGTGGCGTCATGGAGCATATCGAGGAGGCTGGTATCCATTCCGGTGACTCCGCGTGCTGCATTCCGCCGTACTCGCTTGGCCAAGACACCGTGAACGAGATTCGCGGCCACGCCCGGGCGCTCGCGCTCGAACTGGGCGTCTGCGGTCTCATGAACGTGCAGTTCGCGGTCAAGGACCAGACGGTCTACGTCATCGAGGTCAATCCGCGCGCATCGCGCACGGTGCCGTTCGTGAGCAAGGCAACGGGTGTCCCACTTGCCAAGGTCGCCGCGCGCGTCATGGCCGGCGAGAAGCTCATCGAGATGAACCTGCCCGACGAGAACCGCGAACTTGGTCGCTACTGCGTCAAAGAGGCGGTCATGCCGTTCGGTCGCTTCCCAGGCGCCGATAGCGTGCTCGGGCCCGAGATGAAGTCCACCGGCGAGGTCATGGGCGTCGCTGCGGACTTCCCGGCGGCCTATGCTAAATCGCAGCTGGCTATCGACTACTCGCTGCCGACATCGGGCACCGCGTTCGTTTCGGTGTGCGACCGCGACAAACGCAATGTGGTCGGCGTCGTGAAGCACCTGCATCTCCTCGGCTTCGAGATCATCTCCACACGAGGAACCGCGCGCACGATCCGTGCCGCGGGAATCCCCGTGCACGAGGTCCTCAAGAAGCATGAGGGTCGACCCAACATCGTCGATGCCATGAAGAATGGCGAGGTTCAGCTGGTCATCAACACCCCATTCGGTCAGGAAACACGCTCAGACGGCTATCACATCCGCGCTGCGGCGATTCAGCATGGTGTTCCGAACATCACCACTATTCCGGCCGCAAACGCCGTAGTGAGCGGCATAGAGGCGATCATCGAGGGTCGTCTGGACGTCATCGCGCTCCAGGATTTTGAGGGGGCCGACGAGTGACGGGCTGTTGTGGAACAGGGGAGAAGGGTCACGCGGGCGATCAGTCGTCGCTCGAACGTGTCGATCTGTTGAGCAACGAACGGATCGCCGAGGGCGTGGGTCTCATGATCCTGCACGCACCTCACACGGCAAGCCTGGTCGAGCCCGGTCAATTCGTGCATCTGCGCGTCGGTAGGGGCAGGGACTTCATCCTGCGTCGCCCGTTCAGTGTGCATCGCGCGCACGGGGAGCAGATCGAGATCCTGTATCAGGTATTGGGTACGGGAACTCTCGCGATGGCGGAGCTTGGCTGTTCTGACGACATCGACCTGATCGGTCCCCTGGGCCACGGTTGGGATGTGCCCGAGAACATTGATCACGCTCTGATCGTCACAGGCGGACTCGGGGCGGCACCTCTGGGTGGGTTGGCCGAGAAGCTCGCCGCTCAAGGAGTGGCCGTGACGGTTGCCATGGGGGCGCCCACACAGGAGCGTCTCGTGGGCCGCGATGTGTTCGAGGCGGTGACCCGTCGCGTCGTGATCGCGACTGACGATGGCTCGGAAGGCGAGAAGGGCTTTGTGACCGGTCCGGTGGCACGCCTGCTCGACGAGGGATCATACGACATGGTCTACGCCTGCGGGCCTGAGGTCATGCAGCGTGAGATAGCTTCGATGTGCGCAAAGGCTGACGTTCCGTGTCAGGTGTCCCTCGAGCGACTTATGGCCTGTGGGATCGGCGCTTGTCTTTCCTGTGTCGTGAGCACCAAGGACGGGCTCAAGCGCGCATGTGTCGACGGTCCCGTGTTCGATGCGGGGGAGGTGTGCTGGGATGCTTCAGAGATTCCTCCCAAGCACTAGGCGCACTTCGCGGATAATCGATTCGGAGGTGGTCGCATGACGGTCGCCACCGATCTGAGTGTCACCATAGGCTCGCTCAAGTTGCGGAATCCCGTGGTTACCGCGTCAGGGACGTTCGCTTCGGGTCGCGAGTACGCGAACTTCGTGGACCTCTCCAGACTTGGTGCAGTGGTCACCAAGGGTGTTTCATTGAAGCCGTGGGCAGGAAACGCCAGCCCACGGATCGCCGAGACCTCCTGTGGCATGCTCAACTCCATTGGTCTGCAGAATCCGGGTCTGGATGTGTTCACACAGAAGGATCTGGGCTGGCTGGAGACGCAGGATGTGCCCGTGATCGTGAATGTCTCTGGACATACGGTCGAGGAATACGCGGAGGTCTGCCGCAAGCTCGATGGCGATAGGCGGGTCGATGCCTTTGAGATCAACATCTCCTGCCCCAATGTCGATTCGGGTGGAATGGTATTCGGAACGTCGTGTCCGGAGGCCGCATCCGTGGTCAGTGCCTGTCGTGAGGCGACGTCTAAGACCCTCATTGTCAAGTTGAGCCCTAATGTTACCGACATCACAGAGATCGCTCGTGCGGTTGTCGATGCAGGCGCGGATTGCGTGAGTCTCATCAACACGCTTCTGGGTATGGCCGTCGACGCCGATACGCGTCGCCCCAAACTGGCGCGTGTGGTGGGAGGTCTATCCGGACCTGCGATCAAGCCGGTCGCTCTGCGCATGGTCTGGCAAGTGGCCAACGCTGTGGAGGTCCCGATCATCGGCATGGGCGGTATTGCTGACGCACAGGATGCTATCGAGTTCATGCTCGCCGGCGCGACTGCGGTGGCGGTGGGGACGGCGAACTTCGTCGACCCGACTTCGACCATGCGCATCGTCGACGGACTCACTGAATATGCTCACTCACGGGAGCTCCATAAGATCACTGAACTCATCGGCGCACTCGAAGTCTGAGGCGCAGGAGAACACGGAAAGGCGGGACACGTGCGAGACAGGATAATCGTTGCTTTCGACACCGATGCTGGTGGCGCTGCAGAGTTGGCGGGCAAGCTTGCCGGGCATGCAGACCTCGTGAAGGTGGGTATGACCCTCTTCTATGCCGAAGGACCACGGATGGTGCGGCTCATGCATGAGGCCGGATTCGAGGTGTTCGTCGACCTCAAGCTCCACGACATCCCTCACCAGGTGGAAGGGGCCGCGCGTGAGATCGCCAGGCTCGGCTGCGCCATGTTCACGGTGCACGCAGCAGGAGGCCGCGCCATGATGGAGGCAGCCGTGCGCGGCGCACGTGCGGGGGCGAAGGAAGCCGGAGTCAAGAAGCCCGCCGTGCTCGCTGTCACCGTGCTCACGAGCATGGATGACGCGGATCTCATGGATATCGGCGTGAATGATTCGGCTGATGTGCAGGTCGCCCGTCTGGCTCTACTCGCCAAGGAGTCCGGCGTCGACGGCGTGGTGTGCTCGCCGCAAGAGGCTTCGGCTATGCGTGAGGCGCTGGGTCCCGATGCACTGATCGTCACTCCCGGTGTACGACCGACCTGGGCATCTGCGGGTGATCAGGCGCGTATCGCGACTCCGGCCACCGCATTCGAGGCAGGTGCATCACATCTTGTGATCGGCCGTCCCATAACGCAGGCCGACGATCCGGCCAACGCCTTCGACCGAATCGTCAAGGAAGGGTAGATCCATGCACAACGATCGCTACGCGAAACTCTCTGAGGGAGACGTGCTCGATTCCCTCAAACAGGCGGGGGCCATCCTCTCCGGTCACTTCGTTCTTACCAGTGGAAGACATTCCGATACCTACGTGCAGTGCGCACGGGTTCTCGAGGACTCACTGCTCACCACGCGCCTCGCCGAGGCATCAGTGGCGGCACTGCCCGAGCAGCGCATCGATCTCGTGGCGTCGCCGGCCGTCGGAGGCATCATCATCGGGTTCGCGGTCGCGCAGGCCCTAGGGGTCAAGTTCATCTTCACCGAGCGTGAGCAGGGGACGATGACGTTCAGGAGGTCGTTCCATGTGCCCGCGGGATCGAGGGTGCTTGTGGTCGAGGATGTGGTCACCACGGGGGGTTCGGTCCGAGAAGTGACAGATCTGATCGAGGCGGCCGGCGGCGAGGTGGCTGGCATCGTGTCGATCATCGATCGCGGAGGAGAGAAGAAGTTCGACGCAGAACTGCAGTCTCTACTTAAACTAGAGGTAGAGTCTTGGGAGCCAGCGTCCTGTGCTCAATGTGCCACAGGGGTGGGGCTCGACTCGCCTGGCAGTAGACGACTCTCCAGCAAGTGACTTGGCATCTCCGCAGGTCACAGGTATCATATCTACATCGGGCTGCTTGAAATTCCCGTGGCGAGTGTGTCTACAATGGCACGGTCGGGATTGCTCGACTCAGGACTTTGTTGATGACGAGGAGGAACTATGGCACTTCCCAATCTCTCCGACGAGGATCGCAAGAAGGCGCTTGCAAAGGCTGCGGAGGCGCGCCAGAAGCGTGCTGCTCTGCGCGCCAAGATCAAGGACGGTGAGATGTCCTTCGCCGACGTCATGAGCAAGTCCGACGATCCCATCGTCGCTCGCATGAAGGTCGCCACGCTCCTCGAGAGCCTTCCGGGTTACGGCAAGGCTAAGGCGACCAAGATCATGACTGAGCTGGAAATCTCAGAGAGTCGTCGCGTCCAAGGTCTGGGAACGCGGCAGCGTGTCGCCCTCATGGATCGACTGGGCTGATTCTGAGCGACTCCTCTTCACGCTCTACGCCTCTTCATGGCGGGCAGATGCGCACAGGCAACTTGTACATAATTTCCGGCCCTTCAGGGGCGGGCAAAGGGACCCTTGTCCAAGAGCTTCTGGGCAGGGTTCCTGATATCTGGGTCTCGGTATCGGCTACGACACGTTCTCCGCGCCCTGGTGAGGTCGAAGGAGTGCACTACTTCTTCAAATCGGCCCAGGAGTTTGATGACCTGATCGCAGAGGACGGACTCTTGGAGTGGGCTCTCGTCCACGGGAATCGCTACGGCACGCCTGTGGAAGCCGTACGTGACAAGATCGCAGAGGGTGCTCAGGTCATGCTTGAGATCGACCCACAGGGTGCCATGCAGGTCTTACAGAGAATTCCGGAGTCCAGACTGATCTTCATCAAGCCCCCGTCATTCGAGGAGCTGCGCCGCAGGCTCGAGGGTCGCGGAAGTGAGACGCAGGAGCAGATCGAACTGCGGTTGCGCACCGGCGAAACGGAGATGAAGTTTGAGGGTAAGTACGACATTGTGGTAAACAATGACGATGTATATCGCGCGACGGACGAGATCGTCGCTTTCATCGATGCCTGCGCCAACGAGAAGAAGGAAGCCTGACTCATGGTCATTAAGCCCGAGATCGACGTACTGCTTTCCACGGTCGATTCCAAGTACACGCTCTGCACAGTCGCCTCCAAGCGTGCTCGCCAGATCAACGACATGGTGCACGGCGTTCGTGACCAGGCGGTTCTCACGCTTGCTCCCACCCAGATCGCGCAGCTCACCAGTACCAAGCCGCTGACTCTCGCTCTCGAGGAGATCGCCAACGGTGATGTCTCCTACGAGCGGGTCGCTGACAGCTCAAAGTAGTCGAGCGCGCATGTTCGAGCGCGCAGTACTCGTCCACTATCATGAGATCGGTCTCAAGGGCCGAAACCGCGGCAAGTTCGAGCGTATGCTGCTCGACAACATCGTCGCATCTCTCACCGACATTCCCGAAGCTCGCGTAGAGCGTATTTCGAGCCGCCTTGTGGTGCGCTTTGACGATACCGACCAGTTCAGTGAGCGCGAGGATATCGATCGGATAACCGACCGTATCGCCATGCAACCCGGTGTCGCCTACGCGGCGCCCGTGTTCGTCACCTCGCGACTCAAGCGCGACATGAACCGTGCGGCGCTCATTGCGCTGCGAGAGGCGGGGAGCGCCGAGAACTTCCGTATCGAAGCGCGTCGCTCCAACACGGATCACCCCATATCGAGCATGGATATGAACATCGCCATCGGGCAGTACGTGGTGGACGAGACGGGTCTCAAGGTCAATCTGGATCACCCGGACACCACCGTGTGGATAGAGGTCGTTCAGGGTGAGGTCTATACGTTCGCCCGCAAGTTCCCCGGCTCCGGAGGTCTGCCTGTTGGCAGCGCCGGCAAGGTGATCTCGCTACTGTCCTCGGGCATCGACTCCCCGGTGGCGTCCTGGCGGCTGCTCAAACGAGGAGCCGTGGTAGTGGGTATCCACTTCTCCGGCCGGCCGCAGACCGACGATCGCTCGGAGCACAACGTGGCGCAGATCGGCGAGGTGCTGCAGCGCTACGGCGGCGTCGGGCGCATCTACATCGTTCCCTTCGGCGATCTGCAGCGTGAAATCTCCCTCATGTGCCCTCCGGACCTGCGCGTCCTGCTCTATCGACGTCTCATGATTCGCGTGGCCGAGGAGGTCGCCAAGCGCGAGGGTGCCATGGCGCTCGTGACAGGAGAGTCTCTGGGTCAGGTCGCGTCACAGACACTTGAGAACATCCGTGCGGTCGATGAGGTTGCGACGCTGCCGGTGCTGCGCCCTCTCATTGGCATGGACAAGGTCGAGATCATCAAGGACGCTGAGAGGATCGGCACCTTCGAGTTGTCCATACAGGACCACACGGACTGTTGCACGCTCTTCATGCCGCGTCGTCCCGCGACCCGGGCGAGCATCGCCGAAGTGATCAAGGGTGAGGAAGAGCTCGATATGAAACGCATGGTGTACGACGCTGTCGAGGGTATGACGTGGGTCGATTTCAAGTGCCCTGCGTACCGCAAGCCCAAGAGGTAGCTCATGCGCATCCTCGTCCTCGAGCCATACTACGGTGGTTCTCATCGAGCGGTTCTCGACGGGCTGTTCGAGCGATTGGATGTCGAGTTCGATCTTCTGACGTTGCCGCCGCGCAAGTGGAAGTGGCGCATGCGCGGGGCTGCGATCACCATGGCGGCGGAGACTCGCCATCTGCATCAGGAGTTCCTCGCCGACGAAACCCGGAATACCGCCGCAGTGGGCGGGAAGCGCTGGGACCTCATCTACGCATCGACGTTCGTGAACCTGGCGGAGTTCTATGGCCTCGCGGGCGAGGCAGTTTCCGGCGTGCCGAGCATCGTGTACTTCCACGAGAATCAGCTCATCTATCCGGTGCGCCATGAGGAGGAGTGGGACTACCAGTTCCCGCTCACCAACATCACCTCTGCGCTCACTGCCGACCGCTGCCTGTTCAATACGCAGTACAACCTTGCGGGGTTCGTCGGCGAGATTCCCGGATTTCTCAAGAAGTTCCCAGACCACCATCCTGCGGGAGTGGCCGACGAGATCAGTACCAAGTCCGAGGTCATAGCACCTCCGTTCGATCCTGCCCCTTTCGATCAGGCGACACAGTCGCGTGGGGCGAGGCCTCGGATCATATGGCCTCATCGGTGGGAACATGACAAGAACCCGGAGTCGTTCTTTGCTGCAGTAGGCCAGTTGGCCGCCGAGGGGCTCGACTTCGAAGTCGCAGTCGCCGGGCAGGCGTTCAGGGACCGACCAGAGGTGTTTTCGCAGGCAGAGGAGCTCCTGGGCGATCGTCTGGTGCATATGGGCGAGCCCAAGAGCCGTGCCGACTACGCCACGTTGCTGGCCAGCGCGGACATTGCGGTATCCACTGCGCACAACGAGTTCTTTGGCCTGGCCATGCTTGAGGCGGCGTACTCGGGCTGCTATCCCGTAGTACCCAAGAGATTGGCTTACCCGGAGATCTATCCGGAGGAGAATCTGTACAGTTCCGACGAGCAGCTGACCGCTATGCTGCGGTCCCTTGTGCTCGATCCGCCCGCACCGGAGCAGGGGAGGGCGCTCGCCGAGCGCTTCACGTTCGACCGCCTTGCGGCCGACTACCTTGCGGTATTCACCCGAATGGCCGGTATCGCGTAGTCGCCCATTCCTTCTCGCGGCGAACTGTACATCCGATTAGGATTCACCGAGACGGGCATTATTCGTGACAAGGTACCTTGCAACACAAGGAACCATGCGCTACCATGAACCATGTCATGCACGTTAGCGTTGCCGTAGCACGTGCGGCGCAGGACCGAATGAGGTGGCCACATCGTGGCTGAGAAGGATAGTTGGATCTCACAGATCCGCAAGGGAGTCATCGAGGTGGCGATCCTGGGCCTGCTGGATTCGGAGGAGACGTACGGCTCCGAACTTGTTGAGAAGCTCTCGGCGTATCCGGCGCTCGCGATCAGCGCGGGGACGGTGTATCCGCTCATGAGCCGCCTCAATAAGGCTGGGCTGATCGACTCAGTGTGGCGTGAGTCACCCGTCGGCCCGCCGCGAAAGTACTACACCCTGACACTCAAGGGTCGTGCGGAGTTGGACGAGATGATGATGGCATGGGAGTCGGTCTCAGGTGCCGTCGACCAGGTGCTCAAGGAGGTGTCGAAATGACTGACATAAAGACGATGATGGCGGCATTGCCTGCTGCAGCACGCGGGCCCTTGGACTCATGGATAGGCCAGTTGCGCATGGAACTACGGTCTCTACCTGCAGTCACGTCCAACGAGATCGTCGAGGAGGTCGTGGCGCACGTGGCCGACGCACTCCTGAGCGATGTCGTCGCGGACGATGTCACGGCCGCACTCGCGGAATTCGGCACGCCGTCCGAGTACGCTGCGGCAGTTCAAGAAGCATTGGGCGATGGCAAGGAAGTACGTCTGCCTGTCACCGGACGCTTGTTGGGCGTTCCGTACGAACTGCGCATGCCGACGACCGCTCGCGTGCGCAGTCGTTGGTGGGACACATCCAACCCCAAGGTGCTCGTCCCCAAGGTCTTCGGCGTCGGCTGGACGATCAACTTCGGTGGACTGGCAGTCAAGATGGGTCTACTGCATGCAGATGACGGCGACGAGCCGTTCGAGGCCGTGCCAGACCGGGTCATGTGGATCGCGCTGGCCGTGCCCAGCAGTCTGCTGGCTCTGTTCGTCGGCATATGGGCGTGGAAGCACGGTGGCGCGCCTGCGCAGGTTCCGTCTCACTGGGGACCCTCCGGTGCAGCCGACGACTGGGCCTCGAAGGACACGCTTTTAGCGCTGTCGGGAGTGGGAGTACTCGCACCATACCTCTGGGCACTCTGGGGGTATTTCAGTCGCGAGAGCAAGTTGAGCCGAATCATCATCTGCGCATTCGCGGCATCGCTGCAGATGATTGGGGTGCTCATATATTCGATGAGCATCTTTGAGCTGGAGAATGCCAACCCGGTTGCGATGGTGTTCGGACTGCTGGTTCCGATCATGGGGATACCGTTCGCCATGTTGGTGGGATACGCGCGGCTAGGTATGAGTCAGGAATTGGACCGGGGTTAGAGCTTGGTCAAAGAGGAGAGGAAGAGTCATGGAAATCAGTGAACTTGGTTCGGGTGTCGTCATCGCGATCGTGGTGCTCTCGGTCGCACAGCTCGCAGTGATGATCTGGGGTCTCATCGACCTCATCAAGCGACCCGTCGCACAGGTACGTTGGAACAATAAATGGATATGGGCGGCGATCATCGTCCTCATCAACAGCATTATTGGCTTCATTGGCACGATCCTGTACTTCGTCGCCGGGCGCATCCCGGCCGTGGTGGATGACGCAGGTGCACCAAGCGCCGTGGACGCCGACAAGACCCA
>Ga0209121_10002374_pt1 | contig 19206 bp, 34 predicted proteins | sample Cruoilmetagenom3_FD_187292 | JGI IMG/M metagenome (GOLD analysis project Ga0209121, IMG submission 187292) | Oil polluted marine microbial communities from Coal Oil Point, Santa Barbara, California, USA - Sample 3 (SPAdes) (version 2) | ecosystem: Environmental > Aquatic > Marine > Oil seeps ...
GCGGTGGGACTATTGATGCCATGGCGCAAAAGGTCGCGTGGGTGGCTCAGGTAAGAGGGTTTGGAAGCCAACCATGGTGTTGCGGGCAAGACTTTGAACGCTACTGTCTAGATAAGGATGCTCACCCAACGCACATAGATACTTCATGGCGAAACGCGCCAGCACAAGACGGGATAATACAAGAGATTCGCGCGACAATTTCGCCTGCGCCTACAATCCCTTGGATACCGTTAATCTTATTTGGTGGATTAACAATAATCTTATTTATAAGGGGTAAGTAAAGTGGGCGAAATAGAAACAACATTCACGGTAACAGTTCCAGTCACCATAACCGTCAAACGAATATTAGCTGACACTCCACCAGAACCACCAACAGGCTACACAGCATTCCCAGAAGGCGACATAGACCTCGGACAACTAGGAACACTCTACGCATTCAAAAAAGACTAAACCTCCCTTTTTTTCTAAAAAACTTTTAAACTCGTAAACACATACTCTATTTTGTGGTGTAAATGCCCGTAATATACAGACCAACCAAAATAACTGAAACCATCATTATTTTAAGAGCTGTAAGAACCACCCTGACAATTACGGCTTATGGTTCAGCAGACGATTACACAACACCTGGAACCGAGTTCGGAGAAGACGAAGACGTTATGGTAGCCGGAACATTAATTGCTGACGACCTAGCCGACCTCACAGGAACAGAACTACGCGTTTTTCTAGACGGCACATTAGTCGGCACAGTAACCTTGAACAGTTACGACGGCAACGCCAACTACTACCAATATTCACTCGGCATCCTAACAGAAGGCACACATACTGTTGAAGTTAGGTTTCCGAGGGTTAAAAGATAAATGAGCCTAACCAAATGCGACATACTCGATGAACAAGGAAGATATAAACAAGCCATCATCTGCTACGAAACAGAATATCAACCTTCCTCAGCCAAACTAAAACTAGGCGACCCATTCTACCAAACCTCTCACAAAACCGAAACACTACAAATACGAAGAGTTGCAGCGCCACCAGCTACAGGATTCCTTATACTTCTCGGGATTTTCGGGCTTCTTTTACTTCTGAGAGAGTAAACCTTATAATTTCTTCTCTCTATAGTTTTTGCTGAGTGGTAAGTATGAGTGAGATAAATTATGTAAATGCTAAAAAACTGGTTCTTGACAGGTTAAGACAATGGGCTAAAGAACTGCCTGTAGCAGAACGGCGTAGACCTAGAATCGTGCTAGACATGAAATCATATAGCGTTTTAGATTTGATTGCGCAAGTAGAAAGAAACAGCCAAGTAGGAAAAGAATACGTGTTTGACGAAGCGAAACGTTTGAACTATGTGGTGAAGTAATGCCTACTGCCCTGTTCTTTCGGCCTGACGTGGACGTAGCTCTCAAATACGGCAAATCATGGCTTGGAGTAGGAATAGAAGAAGCAGTTAAAAGAGGCTTCAACATCATTGATTTAGTTGATGAAGCAGCAACCTTTCAAACATTAAAGCAAACAATAGAAAACGAGAAAATAGATGCGGTTATACTGCTTGGCCATGGCAACGCCTCAGTATTTACAGGGTTTGAACAACAAATTGTCTTTCGAGCCTGCACAAACGATGAAATAATGGCAGGGTCTATAAGCCACTTTGTCAGTTGTAGTGTAGGCCAGGAATTGTTGCCGTCGATAATTAAGAAAGGTGGAATATGGACAGTAGGCTACCAAGTCGATTTCCAGTTTCTAATCAACCCTGAATATTCAGTTGAACAAGACCCATTAGCTGAACCGTTTAAAAACGTGACAGTTGCAATCATCCAAAAAATGTTGGATGGGGCTAAACTGAAAGACGTCTGGAACGCTGGCATCGCCGAGTGTGATAGGTGGATAGCTAAATTGTGGAACCGTCCCGAGCTTGATTGGGCACAAGTGATAGGCGCGTTGCAGCATGACCGGGACGGCATGATTGGATTGGGCAGCGAAGAAGCATATATCCCGCCGCCTGTTGGCGTTACAGTAACTAAAACTGCACCTTTAATAGTGTTAGGCGTCGCCGCTTGGATATTGCTTACAAGCTAAACTGTTTAATATATCTTGAAACAATAAGAAAATGGTGATTAACTTGCCACGGAAGAAACGTAGTAACCCAAGAGAGTTTGTTCCTAGAAGTTTTTGTGATGAACGCACCCGTCGGATAGAACAGAAAATTGACAGTATGAAAACCGAAGTTGTAAACGCAATAAATAATCATCAACATCCTCCAATGACGTGGCAGGCTAAAGCAACGATAATAGCAAGTGGCATCGCGTCAGCATCAGCAGTTATTATAGCGTTTTTAACATAGAAAAAAAAGAGGGTTAGGTTGGAGGCGTAAAGTAGGGCTTTATTCTTCTCCAAACAACTTTTATCCAAGACTCTACGAAAGCTACGAAACCAGCCGCAATTAAATACTCCCAAATTTCTGTAGGTGCCAATGAGACTCCTTTCACTTCATAAATAACAAATGCAATGATACCCGTAATAGCGCCGACAACCAATGTGGTACAGAATTGTACGGGGTCAAACACTTCTGTCTCTGGGTCTCGGATTTTGAAGAAGCCGGTCAAAGCCCATAACACCGCAGCCAACACAAAAGATACCAATGTTTCTCCAAGTATTTTGATTTCCTCGAAGCCGTTTTCACCATTCAAGGGAATAATATCTGTTTCGTTCCCTTGAGCAAACACAGGAACTGCTAGTAGCAAGAACATCACCGCAAGCATTGTTAAACTGCCTAAAAACTTTTTCAGGATGACTCCCTCAAACTCTAAAGGGCAAATAACTACTTTAAAAGTTTTGCTATTCCAAATATTGCTTCCACTTGTCCAAAACCGCCGTGTTACTCGGGTGAACACAAACTAACTTTCTAAACGGTCTTTTTTCTTTTATGGCTTTCTCAGCTCGCGCTGCTGCATCAATATAAAATCCACATTTACTACAAAAGTTCTCGTGAAACTTTATTTTCTCTTCTTTACTGGCATCCGGCGACAGCATCAATTCACATGTAACTAAATAGAAATTCTGTCCTTTACCTACATACTCTGGCATTAGTGAACCCTAAAACTTTTTACTATGAACCAACCTTATAAGTTTACATGTGTAGGAGGAAATGAAAAAATGAGTAGAAGAGCTTATCCGCCTAGAAGAACCACGGAGGAACGTAGACAAACACATGAAGCTATCTACGGCAAAGGCGCAACGTTACCTGCCAGACAATACCGCTTCGCTCCAACCGGAAACGTTTCTTGGCCTGCATGGCGAAAAACCGAGGAAGAACGCGCTGTAACACACCAAGCTATTTACGGAAAAGAAGCAACATTACCCGCGAGACAATACCGTTATGCTCCTTGGGGACGATACCCAAATCAATCTCTAGCAAATATTGACTGGGTTCCTCTCCTAGTTATCGGAGGAGGAATATTCCTCATCTGGCTTTTGGGGAGAAAGTAATGGGTGAACTTGAGCCTTGGTTAACCGAGATGGGTAAAAGCTTAAGGAAAAGAGGAATAGAACTTTAATGCCTACTATCCACCGTAGCTATTTGGGTCAAGCAGCCATTGCTAGCTCTTTGTTTTTCTTTCTTGAAGACCCCAAAAAATACTGGTGGTTAGGCATATTAATAGGCGCTGGCGTAATCCTCATCGTTGACGACCTCATTTACTTCATGTCAGACGGAAAATACTGCTTGTTATGCTCAGTAATACCGCCTCCAGGCTACGAAGGAAAATAAAATTGGAAACAAAACACTTAGCCTTACTGCTTCCAATCGGCGTTTTCATACTGATACTTGCCACTCAAAAACATGAGCCATCTCACCCGTCAACAGGAAAAGAAGGCGAGGTTGGAAAACCCACAAGTGGAAAAACTTATGCTGGGCAGAGTAATGAGAGCTACTGTCTAGAATGTATAGAAGGCCACACAATGCTTGCTTCTACAGAGATGCGTCATGCAACAGATAGATATAGAACGGCTGGGAAGATGACTCCTGGTGTAACAGAGAAAGTTAGAGTTGCAATTGCTGAAATTGCAGGCATCGTGGAGGATGCTAGAAACACTGAGGGTGCTGCACCTGAAGTTAAGCAGGGTATTAATGAAATCTTGGATGAGGTTAGGTGGATTAGAAAAGAATACGGTTTATCTGGTAGAGGACTTACAACTGGTCATGGAACGGAGAAAGACTTAGTCGAACTGAAAAGTAGAGTTCAAGCCATCCAGAACAAAGCATATGACTTAGTAAGTGAATGTCCTACTTGTAGAGTGAACCTGCATGAGTAAACTTAAGGTTTACTGTGAGAACTGCAAAAAACCTGTGATGAAATGGCCAAGGGACCTCAGAAAAAGTAAACATTATTTCTGTTCACGTAAATGTCACTATGCTTGGAAAAGAAAACAACATTTTAAACCCCATAATTTTAAAGCTAATTATGTAACATGTGAATTTTGCGGAAAAATCTTTTCTAGAGCGCCCTCAAACGTTAAGAACCATATTTTCTGTTCTAAAGAATGTTACCTTAATTATTCCAGAGAAACATTGGTTTGTCCAGCATGTGGTAAAACATTTGCTAGGCGGAAATCAAGAATTAAATACAATATGACTTTCTGCTCTAAAGAATGCTCTGCAATATGGCATACTGGAGAAAGAAGCTCAAATTACAAGCGTGAGACGAGAACTTGTCCTAACTGCGGTAAAACTTTCGAAGTGAAGCCATCCATTAGGCAAAAATACTGCTCACAACAATGCGCATGGGAATTCCTCAGTAAACACCGACGGAAAGAAGATAATCCCAATTGGAAGCCTAAAATAATCAAGAAATGTGCTATGTGTGGGCAAACCTTTGAAACATATCCATCAAATCCTAACCGCAAGTTTTGTAGCGATGCATGCTTTCGAAAATGGCTTAAAATACATGGAATCTCTGATAATAACCGTAAAAAAATGCTGAAAGCATTGCTGAAGAGACCGACGAAACCAGAGAAGAAACTAATGAAAATAATCGAAGACTATAATCTTCCATTCAAGTATGTTGGCAACGGTGCGCTAATTATTGGCGGTTTGAATCCTGACTTCATAAGTCGAGATGGTAGAGAAATTATCGAGGTATTTGGTACTTATTGGCACAATCCTGAGATTTGTAAGGGAACTATGCGTGAAGACGTGCGTAAAGCCTTCTTTCTTGAACTCGGCTATAAAATCCTGATATTGTGGGAACATGAGCTGAACGCTAACGATGAACCTAAGATAGTGAATAAAATATTACGAATGTCAAACAGTAGGAAATTAAAGGGTTAGGCTAATGTTTGTATCTGTTGTTTTAGCAGCGTATAATGAGGAAAACTGGATTCGCACTGCCTTAGACAGTCTTATGCAGCAGACCGTTCCGTTTGAACTTATAGTTGTTGACAATGATAGTACAGATAGAACGGTGGAGATAGCGAGAGAATACACGTCGCTTGTATTTTCTGCGGCTCGGGGTGTGTGTAACGCTAGAAACCTCGGCGTGTTAAAGGCAAGTGGAGAAGTTGTTGTGTTTGTCGATGCAGACTGTTATTATGCTCCAAACTTTCTGGAAACAATAACTCATCCTTTTAATGACCCTAATGTTTTACTTGTTTCGGGCATCTGGCAACCCTATGGTGAAAGGATGAATTCGGTTGGTAGGCTGAGGATTCTCGCGTTCTATCTTTTCAACTATACTCCTGGTTCCGCAGTTGCTTATAGGCGGGACGCTTTTCTTGCAGTAGGCGGTTATGAACCTGACGGTATAAGTTGGGTTAAAACTGTTTGGTCGCAAGAATACCAAATTAACTGGAAACTCAGGCAATTAGGAAAATTCAGGTTGGTTCCTTCAGCTATAGCGGGTCATACACGACCTAGAGAAGCATGTGTTATGTGTTTGCTTGATGGTCCTGAAGCGCTCTGTAAATGGTGTGAAGAAATAAGTGTTGAACGGTTCTAAGAGGGGGAATGTGTGTCTCTACGCTTCTAGAACATTCAAAGCTGGTTAAGACAAGTGGGAGTCGGTAAAGCTTTCACCGCCAGCACACACCCCTATACCGCAAAAAGTCTTTTGAAAAAAGTAAAACTCAAGAATTAAGAGCAAATAGAATAAACTTTAAATGTAGAAAAAACTACTATGTTGTGTAGTTGCCTCTTTAGGGTGAGCACGGAAGGACGTGTAGGAGACTATTAAAAATCTCTCCCTTCCACACCCACCTCTCTAAGACTTTTCGAAATGGTCTAAACCCTTCTCGCAAAGGTCGTTAACTATTTCCGTGAAGTTTTTCTCAACACCATCGATTAATAACTTGCCACGTTTTTCTTGAATAGCCTTGAATAGCTTTGGCTCAAAGGTTATGGTCCGTCTCGGCACCTAAACACCACTTAACCATAGAGTCATACTGAACTTATAAGCTTTCTTATTTCTTAACTAACATCTTCCTCAAGTTGCTACCGCACCGTCCACACTTCTTGCATGACGAACTTTTAGGGCGAACCCACTTACACTTCATACAAACATACTTGACTTCAAAGACATCTTCAACTTTCACACTTTACACCCCAAAAAAGAGGATATTATTTCGTGCTTTCCTTTCTGATTCCACAGAAATGTCGTGCCTGACCGTCATCATTACATGTATATGAATCTTCTCGGTAATTTTCACATGTTTTCCAAAGCTTACATTTCCCCAAGCCTTTCACCCCAAAAAGGAGGGTTTTCGACACGGCAGCTTAGTATAGAAAGCTTCTGCTAGAACGTTGCATGGTTCTTCCCTGCTGATTATCTTTCCATTCTTAACCTTAAATCTGAAAAGTGTGTCTAACCAACTGTGAAGTTCAGGCTTAACCATTCTCATCTCATCAAATTTAATTCTAACCGGGTCATCTAGCAAGGCTCGTCTCACATCTAAGTTTTCCTCAAGCCTGTGCTGTTTATGAATGCGAATGTGATAGCCTTTACTTGTTTCTTTAACCTCTATGTCTGCACCAGGAAAATAATAACATGCGTTGAAATAAACTCTTAACAACTCAAGCCTAGTACATCTGTCTAAATCAACGCCTATCCTTCTTCTCCGCCAATCCTTGTTCATTCCTTTTCTACCTCTGGAAACTCATCTTCTCTCACACTTACTCGTGTTTCCCAAGGAGTACCCACAACCTTTCCTTTCTTGTATTTAGCAATAGTCACTTCAACAACAGTTTTGAACACGTCAGTTTCCTCTGCTTCCTCAGCTCCATACTTCGGGTAAGGCGTGCCTTCACGCTGCTCATAATGTTCCATGTAAATATTCTTAACTTTTGTAGTGGTGTACCGCCAGTATCCTCCTTCCTCTCGCACTTCGTAACGTTGCCCTGGCATCGCTGGAAACCTATACGGTGCAAACTCTTTCGATTCTCTAGTTGGGCTTCCCCACGATTCAAAAGCCCCGCGCAACTTATCTTCTATAACCCTCAACACCCTCATATCCGCAGGGTCTAACCCTGCTGCAAGTGTAAACTCGCCTCGTAATTCAAAACTTATTTCAGGCGTTTTTATCGGGTTACGCACTATAACATCAAAGAACTTCGTGTATTCCACAAGCAAATATTTAGGGTAAGCTTCACGTTTCTTTTCAAGTTCCCCTTCAACACTTGCTATCTGAGTGGTGAGAATATTGACTTCTCTGTTCCAACTGTCCAGTTCCTTTTGAAGCTTCTCAAACCTTTCAACCGTTGCGGCTTCCCGCGTTTGCCATCCTCTATAAGTGGTTAAGCTTCTTCGGTCACGAGTTTGCCATCCATGATAAGCAGCTACAGTACGCCTTAAACTAGCAATCACCCGACGTGTAACATATCGTTCTGTTGGACTTACTCGCGGAAGCCTTGCTTCATGAAACCTGATTGTTTCTTCTAGTTCCCAGATTTTTACAGCTCTTTCTCTAATTCGTGTTTCTAACTCACGAATGGTTGCTTCTCTAACTCTCAATCGTTCCTCTGGAGGTAAACGTTCACGTTTTAAAAGCCTCTCTGTTTCTCGTCTTCTAGCTTCCGCCTCACTAAGCTGGTCTTTAAACCCTTCAAGCAACGTTTCTTCTCTAGCAATTTCAGCCTTCAACTCAGTAAGTGACAAGCTTTTGTAATATTCCAGTGTCCTAGGTTCTTCAGCCAAACTTTACACCCCCACTGTTATCGGGAAGGCGGTAGGGGTTACAGGAGCTAACCCGACACTCTCCAAACACTTCCACGGCTTGCGCCACCGTTTCCGCTAACCCTCCATACCTTTGTCCCGACTCTATCACCCCCAAAAAAGGGAAAGTTAGGGAAACTCCATTACTTCGCTTAAGCTTAACATTTTCTTCTCCATATGCTTTTCTGGAAGGATTTTCTGTGGCTCAAATTCTGGTTTTTTGTGATAATCTATGCCGTAAATGTCCCAGTAAGCTAGGGGGCTGATTAACGTGACTCTTTTGCCGATGCGAAGATGCACCTCGTCAAACAAGTTCCGTTTGAGAAACTTTAACACTTCAATGCTTAATCCAAATCCCCCAAATTTTCTGAAATAATGTTTTCTTCTGTTTCGTGGGCTGACAAAAACTTTTTTGCCTTCCATCGTAGTTGTTATCCAACCGATTCTTCGGTCTCCAAGCCAAACTTGGTTACCTTTTACGTCAAACTCATTCGTAGTCATAGTCCTTCGTCCTCGGTTCCTTCAACACATAGCTTTCAATGTTTTTCAAGACACGATTTATTTCTCTGACTTCAGTAAGTAAATCATGTAGGAATCTTGTCTGAGCGTCTAGTCGCTGGCATATCCATCGTGCCTGTGGGTCTAAAATGCTGTCAGTGGCGATTTTTAAAGGCGGTTTTTCTTTACTCAACTCTTTCACCCCAATAAACTTTTTAACTCTAAACCTCTAATTGTATGTGCGTAGGAGACTTATATCTTGTCTGAAACTGTCCAGAAAGTAAAGGAGACATTGGAAGAGTATAAAACATATCAGAAACGCTTAAGTGAAGCGCGAGGTCGCCCTTATCCTGGATTGATGCCTAGCCGTGTAACTCCTAAAGTTTTCACTCGTTTTACAGAGATAGAAAAGAAATTTTGTAAGCCTGCCGAAGTTGTTGTTGAAGAAGCTACTGTTCATCCTGAAGGCGACGTTTGCGTTCAACTGAAATGTCCAGGCGGGGCTACGCGTAAACGCTGTTTCAGTGCGGACCAAGCTAAATGTTATTTTGATTGTGCAGCCACCGAAAAAATTGTTGCTGGAAAAGAGCCGTCTGCAAAAGACAAAACGAAATGCGCCCTTGTCTGTGCCAACTCTATGACGCCTACGTTAACTGAACAATTCACTGGTGAGGATGTGAAACGTGAGCCAGCAGCTAAAGTTCTGGATGAAATGATGAAGGAAGGCGATGTTTCTGCTGAGCAGTATTGGGAGAAATACCATATTTTCCCGCCTAAACCTCCTCGGATAACTGATGAGCAGTTGTATGAGAGTCGTGTCGGAAAATATTTTGCTGGTGAACCTATCCACGAAGTCACCCCTAAAGGCCAAGAGAAATGGTCTAAGGAACTTGCAGAAAAAGAAAGGGAAGCTAGGGGTTAATCTATCTTCGGTCTTTAACTGTGATTTCTTCAGATATGAGAACAATGTTGATTGAGGTTTGGTCTTCTGACATTATTTGCAGATAGTCTCTTCCATCCGTTGCTTTTTGAATCCTAACTTCAAGCTTCAAGTTTTCACCCTAAAAAAAGAGGAACTTAACGGTTAAAAAACTCTTTCGTATAGAACTGCCTTTTACAGACCGGACATTGCAGTAGTGTTAAACAGACTTGTTCTAGGATAGGATGTAATTTTCTTCTTGCGTATCTTGCTTGTACTCCTTTTGGAATGTTGTTTGGGTCTAAAGTGCAGTGGAAACACACGTAATTTGTGAAGCTGTGATGGTTCTGTGTTTTTTCAAAAAGTGTACATTGCATGCTTTCACCCCAAAAAAAGGAGGTTATTGGCTTAATATCTCATTGAACTCTTTAAGAGTTATATCTCGCTGGTTTTTCATGTACCATGAAACTAACTCGTTAATTCTTTTTCTTATTCTCTTAGCTAGGTCTGGGTCAGTTTTTTCAAGGCGTTTAGTATATTGAAGAAACTTTTCACGAGCCTGTTCCTCTTTACTCATACTATCACTTACCATATGTGATTTTGACGTTTTCAAGTTTCTTCTTCAGCTTCTGCTTTTCATCTTCAATTTCCTTTTTCCGTTCTTCCCAAGCATCTTGGTCAATTTCAGCGTTAATAGCGTTTCTAATAAGTTCTTGCAGTACTGGAGGTTCAAGTGCGTCAAGCTCTACTGCATCAGAGCCGCCTGTGTCAGCCATGAACTTGGCAAGCCGTGGGTCCCTTGTCTTAGCAGGCATAGGCGGAAGATTATACTCTTGAATCTGCTCAAGCGTCAACGCAACCCTCTCAACTGTAATGTTGCCTGCACCATAACGCATAAGACGTTCCTCCAAATCTCTCTCGATGTCCATTCCCGATGGGTCGACATCTCCGAGGTAGAGTATTTTAACAGGTTTGTCGTGCTCATTAATGCGTCTTACGCCCTTCCTAACGTAACTGTAGCTTGAATATCCACGACTTGGACAAGTAACCGTGTTAAATTCATCTGCGACTTCGCTGACAAGTCTGCTTAAAGCATCTTTTTCAACCCAAACTTCCACGGCTTTTTCTTGAGTAGTCCACATTGGCATAGCAAAATTATCCCAGCAGTTCTTGAACCAGTCTTCATACCTTTCAATGAACTTTTCAGGGTCTTCCCAACCAGCGTCGCTGCCGAATGTTTGTCTTACTCTGTCTTCAATATACCATTCACTGATGTCTCTACGTTCCCGGGCCTTCACCAACCATTTGCTCAACGCTTTATAGTTGTTCATAGTGTTTGGAATGATTAATTTCGCAACTAAACGGTAGAAAATATTTGACGTAAAGTCATGGGCATATTATATTGCTTTAGAATCCTCTTCGTTTCTTCTACAATCTTTTCATACTTCAACGCCCTTCACCTCTGTTCGTTTTTTCCACTCTAGGAACTGGATGACTTTTTCTGCGTTCTTCTTCTTAACTTTTAGATATGGTAGAATCGCGTTTAGAAAACTCAGAATATCAAAGACTCCTTGCAATCTCCATTTGTAACACGTTTTATATTTTTCATATGTTTGAAACATTGTTACGCCACCCCCAATTGTTTTAGCAAGCCAATAAATAACTTCTTTATCTGTCATTCCAAGTCCGATGTAAGGCACTTTTCCTCCCCTTGAATCCTTTCTTGGATATAGGTCAACTGTTCCTTCTCCATCAAACAAACCTGCAATATATGCTAATGTAGTCTTTTTCTTCGGCATCTTTATCTTTAACTTATACCGCGAGTTTTTACGAGCAGGAAGATTATACTTTTTCATTCGCCTGATTACCGTATATCGGCTGATACCCAAAGCTTCTGCAACCTCGGGAAAGGTCATTCGCTGTTGATAATAGAGTTTTTCCAACTTTTCCTTTTGGACGTCAATTTGCGGTCGCATAACTACTAATCCATGAGCTTGTTAATAATATTGTCGTAAAGTCATTTTCACGTTGTACTGTTCCAAGACCTTCTTTGTTTCTGCAACTATCGTTTCATACTTCATGTTTACACCCCAAAAAAGGGGGGAGAAGGGGTAAGATGGGTTGGTTTTCCACGTTTTTTTGTCCATCTAAAAGTGATTATATCAAACAAAGCATCATGGCATGGTTTGTGCATTTTCTCAAGAGCGATTATTAATTCATCAAGATTGTTGAATCCGTCTAAGATTGCGTCTTTCTTGTTGAGTTTATAGAACGCCTTTCTAACAACCTTAGTGACTATTGCCTCTCCAAGTTTTTCACATTGTTTAGTTCGCAACTTCCAATAAATGTAGAGTTTGTCACCTACTTTGAATGGACGCTTTCGAGGTCTACGGATTGTCTGAGTCTTAGTTCCATCTAACAGTTTGCCTTTAAGTTTCGTAAATCCTAATAGTGGCAAATCTTTCACCCCTAAAAAAAAGAGGAAGGTTACATTAACCAATCAACCTTGTAGAACATATTGCTAATTTCCTTTGGAATGTTATCAAATCTTGTAGTCTCCTCACTTGTGTGGTGACAGAACCAATATTTTGCCGAGTATCTCTTCTGTTTTCCGTTTTCATCAAAAACGTCTATGATGTCATGGTAGCCACTGTAAAGAACAGTGATGTATGGTTTGCCATAGACATCATAGTCCACGCCTGATTGTCTTTCTCTATCGTAACCGACGTATCTCCGTGCCTCCCATGCCCATCTAAAACATGACTCCACAGCAACTAACCTCCAACCTTTTGCTATCAAACCGATAATCATTTTTGGAGTATGAAATGTTCCTTCTTCTCCAACGACTTCGCCGACTTGCACTTTTATACCCTTCCTTTCTAAGATAACTCGAAATTCTCTGTTCTCCCTTCCAATCCCTGCACGCCGATAATGATATTTTAATAGCTTCCAAACTTCCTTATCCATTTCGTACACCCCTAAAAAAAGGAGGTTAAGCGTCTTCCAACGCTATTTCCAACGCTGTTGCAACCACGACAGCCCAATCATCAAGTCCATGCTCTACACCTTTCTTGATTCGCTGTAAGACATCCTCAGTAATCTTTTCTTCTTGAACACCTTCTTGCTTCGCTATTTCAATCACATCATCTTTCTGCAAGTAGTAAATACAGTCTTCGTCAAAGATTTGTCTGATGCTTTCGGCAACGTCGTTTTCTAGGTTGTAATAGTTTTCTCCATAGAGCAACGTGTTTCCTTCTTTTTGAGAAGCCATCTTGTCAATGAACGGGTACAGCTCTCTTATGCGACTTTCAACAAGGTCTATTATGGCATGGGCTAGTTTTGTATAGTCCATAATGACACCCCTGTCCTTCCAATGGAAAAAAAAGAAAGGGTTATTTTTTGCTTGTTTTGTAAAGCCATTGTTTAAGTCTTGTGAGGTCTCTTGTTTCTATCATTTCAAGTTTCTGTCCTTCATGTGGCTCAAAGATTTCGTTAGCTTTCTCCGGATAAAACTTGCGGAAGAGAAAAGCGTAAATGTTGAACCACCAGCGGTCTAAAGGCATAGCCAAACTTGCCGTCATCACATAGACCATCGCTTCGTAATCGGTAGCCTCCGTTATCTTCTCGCCTTTAGCTTGTGCTATCTGTTTCATCCGTTCAATTTTTATTCGTGCCTTCTGTTCTGTTGTGATACTGTCTACCCACATTATATGTCCTATTATTGGTCTGCTGAATAATGCTTCAACTAACTGCGTGAACATTTTTTTGCTTTTCTCGTAGTCTTCAACCGTGCCTTCACTGTGAAGCAACCTTTGTTTACCCATATACTTCACCCCAAAAAAAGAAGGGAATTATTTTATCCAGCTGTCAACTTTCGCTGACAAATCGGAATAGTTTGCGTCTTCTAAAGCACTGCTGAAGGTTTGGAGGATTCTGTTGCTTGTCCATTCGCAGTATTTGGCGACGGCTATACCCAACACTTGCTCGTCTGGTATTTTCTGTTTGAACTCTGGAAGGAAAACGATTGGTCTCACAAGCTCTATTAACTCTTTCACCTTCGCACAGATTAAGGCGTGTTCCCGTTCAGACTTGGCAAGTTCACTCAAGGTAATGAACCACCTGTTCTTTTGTGAGGCTTAACAGTTCTTCAATGTATTCCTCGAATGTTTGTTCGCCAATGCCTTCTTTGATGATGAGTTGCATGCTGATGCTTTCAAACGGTATTAGTTTGTCTCCGAATTTTTTAAGTGTCCATGCTTCCCATCCTCCGCCTAACGTGGAATTTATGAAGACAAGGTTTTTGTAGACAAAGCATTGGCGGTGTCCATCATACATCATAAACGCTTTTTTGAGTTCCGCCACAGTTTTGCAGTAGTATACATTTAGCTGATTGTCTAAATCAACCATTGGGTCGCCTTGTCTAGCGTAGTAACTGTTCCATGAACGGACAAAAATGTTTTCTTCGCATTTAGTTTTGATTTCCTCTTCTGTTATCGGCTTATACTTTTGCATGTTTTCACCCCGACAAAAAAAGGAAGGGTTAGTCGATGTTTGTTCTAACATCAACTTTTATGTTAGCTAAAGCAAGTTTCTGTCTGACAAACCTGCAAACTTCTTCTTCGTATAGCATACTCTGAGAGTTTTTATCTAGTTTAGGCATCCACCACCAGCCTTGACCACTGCTTGTTTTAAACAGCTTTCCAAACCAGCCCTTCCAATAGTCCCTGCCTAGATTTTCCGTAGCCTCTTCTCTGAAAAGGTTGATTATGTTTCGATGTTCATTCCACTTTAACACGACATCAGCTGACCCGCATGGATACCAATTTCCATTGGGGTAGCTGTATTTATCAAAGATTTTGTTGGCATAGACTCTAGCTTCTTCGCAGATTTCAGTGAGGATTTGCTTTAACGGTTTGTTTGCGTTTTTTAAATGTTCAGAAGTTGTTACTTGCACTATGCCTTTTCCAGAAGCAACGTAAACGTCTGGGTTTCCTTTGAACTGTTTTACTTTGATTTCCTCTTCCACTTTATTCACCCCATTAGAAAAAAGAGGGTTATGGGCGGTCTATCAGTTTCCGTAGTAGTTCCGTCATGTTTTTAGCGTCTGTTATTGAAAGCCCCTGCGTTTTTCTGCATAGTTTTTCAAAGACGTACCTGCCATCAAGAAAGCCTTCGGGCTGGAACAGGTAGGCTCTTCGGTTTAAATGACTAACAACTAGCCAACCTCCAGCGTCAACACTACCTAAACTGCCGAAGCTGACTTCTCCTTCTAATTTGAAAGCCATCATTTCGTAGCGTGTGCCGTCTTTCTCCAGTCTTAAATGTCGTACTTCAACAACTTTGGGAGGCGTTAATTCTTTCCACACCATTGTTTTTTCACCCCCAAAAAAAGAGGAGATTAATGGGCGTTTTTGAGAAATTTTACGGCTTCTTCTTCATCTGTAAAAAGCACTTCATTACACTCTGGACATTCATATTCTGGAGTTGTTCCTATTCCGATAGTATCCCAGTTGTCGTATTCGGCGGTTTTAGAATCGGAGAGAAATAATGATGCTTTCTCAAGAGCTTTGCCATAATATACTAGATAGTCAATGTTGCTGTTACATTTTGGACATTTAGGCATTTAATTTTCACCCCGTAAAAAAGGAGGGTTAATATTTGAATATCAGTTTTTCACCGTCTTTCTCATAGGCTCTCTTTTTGAATTTATACCAACAATCCCATGAGCAAATATAGGCTATTCCAAACCATCTGTGTCCATCTTCGAGTATCCCGCCTATCGCTATGGCATCATTAACTATTTCCGTTGTTTCCTTTCCACAGATTAAACATCTAACCTTATGTTTGGTGTTCAACTTGTTTCACCCCCCTAAAAAAAGAGGAAGGGGTTATGCGACTTCTTCTATACTAACCAAAGTTTCAGCGTTATCCGAGCCGTTGAATAACTCCATTAACTTTGTCATTTCTTCTTCTGTAAATTCATCAGTATCGGTTTTTACGATGTAAACAAGTGGTTGTCCTAAAGTCCCATAGATTAAGGCGTTTTGTTCTCCCATACTTCTGCACCCCAAAAAAAGAGGGATTTAGCCTCCTCGATGTCCAAAGTATTCGGTGCATTTATCCTCAGTAACTTTGCCGTTTTCAATCCTTAGCATACCTTGAAAGGCACTACCACACTCAAAATAGAGTAAGGTGAACTTCAGCTTAGGGAAGACTTCGCCCATCTTTTGCACTATGGGGGCTGGTGGACTCCATGCAGTATCAAACTTGAAGAACAGCTTACCTTCATCCTTATAACTTAAATCCTCTGGATTTTCCTCATAAAAGTGTAGATGACAGGCATTCCACTTCGTTCCCCAATTCTTGATGCACCATTCATAACCGCCACTATTATAGCCGTCTTTTGGTCTATTTTCCCAACTTTTAGGATTTTTCTTTTCCCACTTTCTAGCTTTCTTGTCTGCTTCAGCGAACTTCTGAGGATATGGTATAAACTTGTTGAAGTCCAACACTTTTTCTCCTTTGGCTTGTTCCACAAACTTTTCTAGCTCTTCTTTAGAACCTTCGACATACAGTTCATTCTCACACCAATTAGGCATATTTTTCACCCCAAAAAAGAGTGAGTTATTTGCTCTTAAACGTGTCCCTTTTCCATTCTTCCAATGGAACGACTTCTCTTCTCATTCGTCGTAAATCTCCGCCACACTTTTCACATTTAGTTAAGTCGTTTCGGTCAGGATATTCTGTTCCACATTTAAGACAAACTTTATAGGTATATGAAAGTTTAGGCATACCATCACCCCAAAAAATAGGGAGGGTTGAGAGAGGTTGATTAAAGTTGCTATTCCGTTTCTATGCGTGGTGCGAGGAAAAAGATTATTGTGCCTAGTCCGTTGGAAACGTCTAGTTTGAGTGGTAGGTCTTGTGAGTAGCTTAGGTTTGCGATGGTGTCTTTGCTTACTGCTTTGACGAACTCTTCTAGGTAGCTTAGGCTGTATATGGCGGTTGTTGGTTTGCGTTTGTATTCTGATTCTAGGCTGAAAAGCACGTCGCTTCCTTTCGTGAAGGTTATGTCTGCTTGGGACAAGTCGCCTCTGCCTTCAAACTTGACGGTTTCTGTGTTGGCTAAGATTTTAACGTGGTCTGTTACTAATGCCACGTCGCCTAATGCTTTTCTTAAGGCTTCAACAGTTGTTTTCACGTTGGTTTTCCATGTAAGTTTTGGTATAGGCACTTCTTCTCCGTCTTCAGCTTGTAGCAGGGGCAAGTTAAAGATTCTTTCATATTCGCCTGTGATGGTTACTGTTACCTTAGCGGTGTCAGGGTTTGTTTCTAGGGTTATCGTGTCGTCTTTTCCTGCTCTGGCGATGATTTTCTGCATTTCTTCTATGCTGAATTTGAAACTGCCTTCAACGTCGAATAGGTATGTGTCTAGTCTTTCGCTGGCGTATTTGAAGTCTATCATTGCAACGTGGCTGGAATCCATTGCTCGAAGGGTTAATCCTTCTTTGCCTACTTGAAAGTTTGGTTCGTCTGTTACGGTTGCGATGGCTTTTAGGATTGCTGACAATTTTTCTTTGTTTGCTGTCATGTGAAACTTAGCGATTGGCTGAGGATTCTCTATGACTACTTCCTCTTCTTGTGGTGTTTCCTCTTCCTTTTGTTCTTCCTGTGTTTCAGGGATTTCTGTTATAGGCTCTGTTTGTTCAACCTCTTCTGGTTGCTCTTCTACTTGTATGGTGTCGTTCAATATTTACACCCCAAAAAGAAAGGGAAGGTTTATCTATTTGCTTCATCAATGAGTTGTTCCCTAGTTTTTCCCTTACGTCTTTTAAACATCTCGGCTCGTCTTTTGGCTATTAGTTCTTGCACCTCTAAAGTTGTAACTTCCTTCAAGCTTTCACCCCATATAGAAAAAGGAAGAGGGTTAATTGAAGTTTTCTATTTTATACCATGTTCCGTTTGCATACCTGTATTTCTTGAGGAACTCATAGCTCAAGCTGGTTTTGAGGATTCTCACTCTCATACCGTTCTGTTTCATAAAGTCTATTATTGCTGTTACTGTGGTTATGTTGCCTTTAACGTAAGCGTAGCCTATTGCCCGTCTAACCTGCCTGTTTTCTGGTAAATGTTTAATTGTATATGTGCGATACATGATGTTGATGTGCTTGTCAAACTTGTCTGCGTAACGTCTGAACTCTACGATTTGCTTCTTTTTGAATTTGACTAGGCTGTAAAAGAACAGGTAAGGCAGTTCTTCACGGTCTACTCTTTCTAAGTCGGCTTGTTCTTCAATGCTTACGCTGTTGTAAAATTCTTCTACGCTGTCCCACTCGTCAAGTCGTTCTTCTGCTGGTATAACAGCTATGCTTTCTAAGTGCTTTTTTACTTCTGCATACGTTAATGTAGTGTCTATCTCCGCTGTATCCACCTCATGTTTTCTGCAAAACTGTTCTAGTTGCCACTTCTGAAGGTTATTCAAAACTTACACCCCAAAAAAAAGAAAGGGTTATGGAATTTGATGTTCTCTTTCATATTTACGCCATGCAATAACTTTGAGGCGGTTTTCTACATACTTTATTAATTCCTGCAATGCCATCGAATCAGATGAACCACCGCCTAAGTCTTCATCTAGTTTGCGTAGTCGTTTCACTAAACTGAGTAGCTCTTCTTCGCTTAATTCATGTTTCATTGATTTTCCACCCCTATATAAAAAAGAAGAGATTAGATGTTTTTAATGGTTAAATTGATTAATCCTTCAACGTCGCCATTACACACTAGGTTTTTACGGTTCATGCTGTGCCAGAACTCTTGAGCTATTAAGTGTCTTTGAGTAACGCTTGTGGCTTGTTTTAAAGCATGGCTTAGGGCTTCTCGGATTCTTGCTTTCTGTGTAGGTAAAAGTTCTCCTGATAACGTGCTTCTTTCCAATAGTTACACCCCTTTAGAACAAGATTATTTGAACAAAGACGGTTAGCCATGTTCCTGCTTCCTTACCGTGTAAGGTTTTTCGTCTCTCTAACTTCCCTTCCGTCTATCCCCCCTAAACCTTATGGACAAGGTAGGCGAATTCTCCTTATAGCATAGGAGAAGCTGGGTGTCCGCTTTGGGAAAATACCCTCTCTTGCCTCCTACTATTCCATAAGTGGCACTCCATAACCTTTTCAGTTATGAAGCACTCAGCGTAGTCTTTAAACCACACATCATTGATAGTTAGAGTCATGTTTGAGGTCTCGGATAGAGTTACCTCTCACCGAGATAAGACAATTAAGCCAACGGGGTGAATCGGCACTTCTTAAGAATCTCTCAAGAAGCTGTCTTAACTGAGAACACAACACCCGTCTTGACGTGTCTTTCCACGTTGTCAGCTACTTTTCGTTATGCTCTTGACTAGAGCATTTAACTACTTACTAGCTTATGAGCTAGACGATTTATTAAGCCTGTTTCAAGTATAGACCAATTAAGGCTTTTAGGATAAGCGACACACCTTAGAAGTTAAGGCTTTTTTGGTCGCCAACCGCAAAAGAACGGTCGGGGCATTTTTGTCATGCCCCGTTTTTTGTCCGTCCGTTCTTCACTAAATACGTCCAG
>Ga0209121_10002375_pt1 | contig 19205 bp, 19 predicted proteins | sample Cruoilmetagenom3_FD_187292 | JGI IMG/M metagenome (GOLD analysis project Ga0209121, IMG submission 187292) | Oil polluted marine microbial communities from Coal Oil Point, Santa Barbara, California, USA - Sample 3 (SPAdes) (version 2) | ecosystem: Environmental > Aquatic > Marine > Oil seeps ...
TTTAAATACAATTCTGTGTAATTATCATCTGCTTTACAATACAGGATGTTTGCTGTTTCTATGACTTCAAATCCATCTTGTTGTGGTATGGTAATTTTTCCGTTTACTGTATTTGTATTAGGTACTAAAACCTCATCTTGCAAAGCATCTTCTTTGGTTTTAATTTCTACAACATAATCTACTGCTTTTATAAGTTCGTCAATAGAAATTGGTTTCATTAAATAATAGCTAGCATGTGCATTTAAAGCATCTATTGCATAATGGTTATAGGCAGTTACAAAAATGGTTTCAAAGCTGGCATCACCTACTTTATCTAGCAAATCAAAGGCATTACCATAAGGCATTTCTACATCTAAAAATACAACATCTAAGTGGTTATTTCTAATAAGCACCAAAGCTTCTTCTACGTTTTCTGCTTCTCCTAAAATGTTAACATTAGGACAATATTTAGCAAGATATTTTTTTAATATATCTCTACTTGTTTTTTCGTCTTCTACTATTATGGCGTTTAGTTTCATGTGCACTTGCTGCAAAGGCAGGAATCTTGTCCTACTCTTAAAATTGATTATTTATTAATTCCTTTTTTAAATTTTAAATTCTAATGAAACCTATCGAATGCGCTCGTGGTGTCATTTTCCGTTTTATTATTAGTCCTTTTTTAAAGTAACAACAACTTTGGTTCCTTGATCACCTTGGGCTTGATAATTATCTATAAAAACATCTACTTTGTCTTTATACATTTCGTTTAAAATGGCAACACGTTTTTTAATGTTGTTCATTCCTTTAGAGTTTTGTTTTTTCTGGTTTTCGGTTTTTAAAGATTTCGACTTTTCTCTTCCAATTCCGTCATCTATAATGCTAATGGTAATTTCATCTGCACTCTTTTGTGCTATTATAATTTCAAGCTTTCCTTTTTCTTGTTTATAACGCAAGCCATGCCAAACTGCATTTTCAATATATGGTTGTAAAAGCATTGGCGGAATTTGAAAGTCATTTATAGCAACATTTTCTGCTACATTTATACTATAATCAAACTTATCTTTAAACCTAAAATGTTCTAGCTGTGTGTAAAGCTCTAATAACTCAATTTCTTTTTGAAGCGGAATAAAATCTTGTTCGCTATTTTCTAAAACAGCTCGCATGAGTTGAGAAAAATCAGACAGATATCTATTTGCTATTCTTTCATCATTAGAAGCTATAAAGCTGTTCACAGAATTTAAAGCATTAAATATAAAATGCGGATTCATTTGGCTACGCAATGATTTTAATGCCAAAAGATTGTTTGCCAATTTTTGTTGCTTGATGTATTTATACATAACATAGGCTACAATTAACAATAAAAGCACACCTCCAAAAAGCGAATAAATAATCAACTTCTGTCTTTTACTTTGCTCTATAGTAAGTTGGTAATTGGTTTGAGTTAATGCTCTATCGCTTTCTAAACTGGCAATACGGTTTTGCTTTTCGGCAATGCTTTTATTAAATCGTGCTGCTTGTGTAATTTCCTGCTCCATTTTAGCATATAAAGCATCTACCGTTTCTTGATAGGTTTTGTAGGTTTCTAAGGCTTCTGTATAATTACCAGCATCTCTATAGGTTTCTGAAAGCTTACGTACAGCATCTTTTTTAACCAATAAATCTGCTTTATTATCTGCTTCTTCTATACTTTTTTCTAAATACGGAATTGCATTTTTATAATCTTGCTGTTGGTAATATGCGTTACCAATTTTATAGTTTTGCTTTTGTAAGGTTAAGGCTGTTTCGTTATCCATTAACGTATCTGTTTCTAATTCTGAAATTTCTTCAATTGCTTCTTTACGTAATTGAATTTCATTTTCATAAGCCATATTATCATTCTGGAAATCGGCTACTTTTACCTTCTCCTCTACTGCTCTTTTTTTGTTTTCTTGTGCTGCTAAGTCTAAAGCATTTTCAAAATAGCTATTTGCTTCATTTAGCTTACCACTTGCATTGTAAGCCTCACCAATTTTAGAATTTAAGTCTGTTATTTTGGGTTTAATAAGATGTTTTTCGGCAATAGAAAGTCCTTTTTTATAGTTAGAAATAGCAGTATCTAATTGTATTATTTTTGTATACACATCACCTAAACCTTCATAATACTCGGTTTTTTGGTAATTAGAAAGGCTGCTTTCTTTAATACTTTGATAGGTTTGTAGGCTTTCTTGGTAATCTTTATTTTTATAATATGCCTTTGCTAATTTTAAAACTACTTCGTTTAACCTATTGTTTTGAAGGCTAATTTTATAGTTAGAAATTGCCAAATCATACTGTTTCCACTGCATATATACATCTGCTAGTACTTCATAAGCTTCGGCATTTTGGTTGGTAGAGTTACTTTGGGCTAAAGCTTCTGTTATAAATAAAATACTTTTTTCGGCATCTTTTTTAAGATATACTTGGGCAGAATCTATAATACTATTAAAAGGCTTTAGCGATACTTTTCTTTTATAAACTGCTTCGTCAACTTCGGTTGTTGGTTTTACCTCAACGGTTATTCTTTCATCATCTTTAATGGTATAAAAAACAGTTTTAATGTCTTTATGTGCAATGGTTAACTCATCGCCTTTTTTTACTTGAATTCTAAAATCACCAGAAAGATTAGTTGTGGTATATGCTCCTCCATTTACAGAAATTTGCACGTTTGTAATTGGCTTACGTGTATCACTTTCTACTACAGAACCTTTAACTATAAAACTTACTTCTTCTTTATCTGCAGTTGTTTCGGCATGTTGCTGTGCAAACAAATGACTAGAAAGAAACAGAAAGCCTAAGAGGATACTATATTTTAAGAGGTATTTCATTTATTGGTATTATAAAGTATAAACTTACACACTTTAATCTACACTTAAAAACAGCAACAGGAGTCTTTTACTTTTTTTTAATCCTAAAAAGTTAGGTTGCCTAAATATAAAAAAGGGTTCACGCATGTAATTGCACGCTTTACTCATTGGTGGTTTTTTATAAAAAACTTTGGTAATAGGTTTACTAAGAATTAAAAAAACAACTCATGAAAAAGTTTATTATTACCTCTTTAATTATTGTATACAGCATATCTAATTTTGCGCAAATAAAAGGAAATGCAATTTCTATATCTAGACAAAATATTGCATCTAAAGATCTAGGAAATGGTTATGTGTACGGAAACCATTCTAACCATTTTAAATCTGCAAACTTAGTTCCTAATCCTACTATAAGTTTAGAAGTAAAAGCTTTAAGTAATATTATTGCTTCGTCTTATACAGCAGTTTTTAATGTAACACAAATTGGTGAAACTTCTGAAGAAACCAATAATTTAATAAAAGAGCGTACACAAAAATTAAAAAGCGATTTAGCTGCAAAAGGTATTTTAACCAGTGATTTTGTTATAGATGTTATTTCTTTTGTTCCTGTTTATGAAACGATTGTTGAAAAAAAATTATTCAGCAAAAAGTATGTTGAAGTACCTAAGGGATTTGAGTTACAGCAGAACATTCATATTAAATTCAGCAAGGTAGCGCAGTTTGAAGAAATCTTAGCTACTTGTGCTAATAACGAAATTTACAACTTAGTGAAAGTCGATTATTTTATAGACAACCTGCAAGAAGTATACAAAAAACTACGAGTAGAAATTTTAAAAGAATTAAAAGAAAAACAAGAATTCTATAAAAGTTTAGGTTTTGATTTAACAGAATACACACCAATAATAGCAGACAATAAGTACTGTTATTTTCCAAGAGATTTTTACAAAAACTATCAAGCTTTTAATAGCGTTTCTATGGAAGCTTTAAAGAAAAAAAGAGGTGTATATCAAGCAAAAAAACAAACGTCATATTACTATGATCCTATTTCGTTTAGAGATTATGATGTTGTAATAAATCCTTCTATTGTAGAACCTGTAATACAAATAGGAATGGAAATAAAACTACAATACACACCCAAACCAAAACAAGAAAAACCAATAGAAAAAGAAGTAATTAAAAACAAGTATTACATCATTTCTCCAGATGGAAGTATTGATATAAAAGAAATAAAAACAACATAACAATAAAACAAAAACTATGAAAACCGTATTTAAACAGAGTATACTAGCATTATTTTTTGTTAGTCTCACAGCTTGTCAAGCAAAGACAAAGAAATTAGAAACTACAGTAGCCTCAAACCAACCTGAAACCCATAAACCTACAACAGTTAGCAAAGCAAACAAACAATTTATTAAAGTTGCTTTGCTATTAGACACTAGTAATAGTATGGATGGTTTAATAGACCAAGCAAAAGCACAGCTTTGGGAAATTGTAAACGAACTTTCCTATGCTAAATGCAATGCTATGAAACCAAATCTTCAAATTGCCTTGTATGAATATGGTAATGATAATTTAAATGGAAACGAAGGTTATATACGTCAAGTATTAGCTTTTAGCCAGGATTTAGATGAAATTTCTAAAGAATTATTTTCACTAACTACAAGAGGTGGAAATGAATATTGTGGTTATGTTATACAAACAGCATTAAACCAACTACAATGGGGAAATAATCCAGACGATTTAAAGCTTATTTTTATTGCAGGAAACGAGCCTTTTACCCAAGGAAGAGTGCCTTATAAAGTGGCTGGTAAATTAGCACATAGTAAAGACGTAACAGTAAACACCATTTTTTGTGGCGATTATAACCAAGGAATCTCTAGCTATTGGAAAGATGGAGCAGATGTAACACATGGTAATTATATGGCTATTAATCACAATCATGAAACGGTACATATTGCTTCGCCTTATGACGCTAGTATTTTAGAACTAAACAACAAGTTAAACAAAACCTATGTTGCCTATGGAAGCTACGGAAAAGATAAAATGGAATTACAAGCAGAACAAGATGTAAATGCACAAGGATACAGTGAAGCTAATGCTGTTAGTAGAGCGGTTAGTAAGAGTTCGCATTTATATAAAAATGCTTCTTGGGATTTAATTGATGCTAGTGAATCAGCATCTTTTGAATACAAAAATCTAAAAGATAGTGATTTGCCAAAAGCGCTTCAAGGCAAGAGTAAAGAAGAAATAAAAAGCTATTTAGATACAAAACGAAACGAGCGTAAAGCTATACAAGAGCAAATTCAAGACCTAAACGCAAAACGAAAGCAATATGTTGCCCAACAACAAAAAGAAGGAAATAACAGCCTAGAAAACGCCATGCTTAATGCTATTAAATCTCAAGCAAAAAAGAAAAATTATAAATGGGAATAATACACAACAAAAAAGTCTTCCATATTCTGGAAGACTTTTTTAATATATAGTTTATAAACTTGTAACTCCTTAGTTAACTGCAGGACAGTTACAGTGGTATTTTTCTTTTCTACAGTTAAAGTTTAAACCTAGTGTTATTTGATGAAAACCTGCATTGTTAAATACTACAGAGTTTGCTTGATATGCGTACGTATATGCAAACATAAAGTTGTTATAGTTAATACCTAATATTGGCGAAATGTATTGAAGCTTTTGGCTATTAATACTAGAACCATCAATATACTCTGCACCATCTAAGCTACGTCTGTAAGATAATCCTCCCCAAATTTGACCAAATTCCATTTTTTTATACGTCTTAAAGTTTAAGTCAAAAGAAGCCTCTTTAGTACCATCTTTATATTGAAATAAAATAGAAGGCTCATAAGACCAGTCACTACCAAACTTACCAAAACCATAACCAGCAGAAAATAAATAACGTCTTAAGTTACTAGTAATTTCAATATCGTTATTTATTCCGTCATTATTCAACAGGTTTTTTACTGTTGCATGCGCATAAAAGTTATATAAGTTATAAGAAAAACCTAAATCAATATTAAAGTTGGTAGAGCTTTGCTCGATTCCGTAAATTAAAGGATCAAAAGGTTCGTTTAAAAAAGCCGTTTCATCTAATTTATATTGTATCATACCAACACTTAAACCAAAAGAAAGTTGATTTAAATCAATTTCGTTTCTAGAAAACATTAAATGGTGTGCATAGGTTAAATACACTCCGTTTTGAGAATGGTATCCATTTTTATCAGAATATACTATTGCTCCTATTGCAGAAGGTGTATCTCCAATTCTACTATTAACACTTATGGTTGCTAATTGTGGTGCATCTTCTTGTCCAAACCATTGTTGTCTTCCTGTTACTCTTAATTTAGCACAGTTAGCAGCTCCAGCCATTGAAGGGTGTATTAGGTAATAATTATCTGTTAAATAATCCGTATAAATAGGAAGTCCTTCTTGGGCGTTTACAAACTGAGAGCAAAATACAACAACAGCTAAAAGGTATAACTTTTTTAAATTCATAATTTTAATTTTCAAGGGAGCTAGATTAAATGCACTTTTTTATAAGTATTTTAACTTAATATTTTTAATTTATTATTATAAGTCACCAAATATATAAAATTTAGTTTTTATAAATAATGATATAAAAGTTAAAGATTTAAGTTGTTTATCGTAAATCAATAAGAATACCTATAAGAAAAGCTAAATATATAGATAACTCTTGAGTTCTTTTAGTATTTTTGCAAAAAAATAATTGACTATGAATACGTTTAAAGTTTCTGTAAAAGAAACTAACAATCCAACCATAATAAAATTTGAGCTTAATCAATTTATTACCAAGCATCAAAGCTTTGAATTTAATAATATTGATGAAGCTAAAGCATCTCCATTAGCACAACAATTATTTTATCTTCCGTTTGTAAAAAAAGTGTATATCACAAGTAATTTTTTAGCTATAGAAAGATATAGTATTGTTGAATGGCAAGATGTACAACAAGAAGTTGCAGAACAAATAGAAAGTTACCTAAATAATGGTGGACTTATAGTGGAAGAAGAAGCAACTCCTAAAAAAGTACCAGTAACTGTTTATGCAGAAAGCACACCTAACCCTTCGGTTATAAAATTTGTTGCTAACAAAAAACTAGTTGCAGCTACTTTTGAATTTACCTCTATAGATGAAGCAAAAGCCTCTCCTCTTGCTACAGAGTTATTTCACTTTCCGTTTGTAAAAAGTATCTTTTTAGATGAGAACTATGTTTCTATTACAAAATATGAAGTTGCAGAATGGAATGACATTACCATGGAACTTCGTGAATTTATTAGAACTTTTATTGAAAATGGTAAGGAAATAGTACTTGCTAATGCTCCAGAAGTTGTAGAAAAATCTACGGAAGCCTTAGATGCTTCTTATGAAAACATGGACGATACTTCTAAAGAAATCATTAATATATTAGAAGAATATGTAAAACCTGCTGTTGCTAGTGATGGTGGAAACATTCAGTTTGATTCTTATGATGCTACTACCAAAAAAGTAAAAGTTATTTTACAAGGTGCTTGTAGTGGATGTCCTTCTTCTACATTTACTTTAAAAAATGGTATTGAAAACATGCTTAAAGAAATGATGAAAGGTAGAGTAGAAACGGTTGAAGCTATAAACGGTTAAACTATTAAAAACACGTTTGTTGTATTTATAAAATACTCTTAATCAAACTTTTATCTTTCTATTATTATTTGTAAATTAAGGTTTCAAGCAATTATTAACTTAAAAAAACTTAATATGTCAATAATGAAAGTAATTGAGGTAATGTCTAATTCAGATAAAAGCTGGGAAGATGCAACTAAAAAAGCTATAAAACACGCCTCTAAAAGTGTAAAAAACATTAAATCTGTATTTGTACAATCACAAAGCGCAGTAGTTAAAGATGATGAAGTAACAGAGTTTAGAGTAAACTTAAAACTAACTTTTGAAGTAAAATAAACTTTTTAAAGTAATAACACAAAAGCGTTCTATAACAGAACGCTTTTTTTATGTTATTAATTGACTAACTTTGATTGCAAAAAAATAATTCTCCATGAAAATTTTAGCAATATTATTAGTAGCCTTTGTAGCTTTTGAACATTTTTACTTTTTAGTACTTGAAATGTTTTTATGGACTACCCAAAAAGTAATTAAAACCTTTGGCACAGAAAGTGAAGCCTTTGCAGAAAAAACAAAAGTATTAGCAGCAAATCAAGGGTTATATAATGGTTTTTTAGCAGCAGGTTTGCTTTTTGGCTTAGTAGATAACAATACTAGTATGCTAGTGTTTTTATTAAGCTGTATTGTTATTGCTGGAATTTATGGCGCATATTCTACACAAAAAATTCGATTGTTTTACTTTCAATCTATTCCAGCTATTTTTGCTTTAGCTTCCGTTTTATTTCTATATTAATTTTATCGAAGAAATACGGATTTTACAGAATTAAACTTTAAAATAACATTTGTTTAGCACAATTTGTTCTTTTAGTTTTTAATTTCGCTTATTAAAATTATTAATTATTAAACACAAATTATGGAATTAGAAAAATGGACAGAAAAAGGCTTTGAATTTATTTCAACCTATGGTATAAAAGTTATTGGTGCCATTGCCATTTGGATTATTGGTTCTTGGCTAATAAAAAAAATACTTAAGACCGTTACTAAGGTAATGAATAGTAGAGATTATGAAGAAAGCTTAAAAAAATTCTTAATAAACTTAATTAGTTGGGTTTTAAAAATACTTTTAATCATCTCTATACTAGGCAATTTAGGAGTAGAAACAACTTCTTTTGCAGCCATTTTAGCAGCAGCTGGTTTAGCTATTGGTATGGCATTACAAGGATCTCTTGGTAATTTTGCTGGTGGTGTTTTACTTATGATTTTTAAACCTATAAAAATTGGAGATTTAATTGAAGCCCAAGGTGAAATAGGTGTTGTAAAAGAAATTGAAATTTTTACTACTAAACTTACAGGACTTTCTAATAAAGAAATTATCATACCAAATGGATCTTTATCTAACGGAAACATTGTAAACTATAGTACAGAAGGTACACGTCGTGTAGATTTAACTTTTGGTGTAGGTTATGATTCTGACATTAAAAAAACCAAAGAAATTTTAATGCAAGTTTTAACTTCTAACCCTAAAGTACTTCAAGATCCTGCTCCAACAGTAAATGTTTCGGAACTAGCAGATAGTTCTATTAATTTTGCTGTAAGACCTTGGTCTAAAACAGAACATTATTGGGATGTATACTTTGAAACTACAGAAAATGTAAAAGAAGCATTAGATGCGGCAGGTATAGAAATTCCTTATCCACATCAAGTAGAAATACACAAAGAAGGCTAATTCCTCTTTAGTGTATATAAAAAAAGACCTTTCTGCTTTTAAAAGTGGAAAGGTCTTTTTTTTATACTTTAGGTTTATACTTTAGGTTTGGGTTTTAATGCAACAAAATCTTTTAAATAATAAGGTTCAAAATAAGCCACATCTTCTAGATCCTTTTTTTGATACTTATTAAAAGCTATTACAGACATTTCATTAGCCGAAGGTAATTTATCTTCTATAAAAACGGCATTTTCATGTGTAATTAGCGTTTTGGTTTTTTCTACACCATTACCAACAAAATACACTTTTCCTTTTTCTAAATAACTAGCAAAAGATTGCTCGTCTAGAATTTGGGCTTCAATTTCTCTTACTGTATTGTAATTAGCATCAAAAACGGCAGAATACACTTCCATACGTCTTGCGTCTAACATTGGTACAATAACCCCTTCTTCTGCTTTCACCTGTCTTGCAAGTGCTTCTAAAGTAGAAACCGAAATTAAAGGTTTATCTAGTGCAAAACACAAGCCTTTTGCTGCAGAAACACCAATGCGTAAGCCTGTATAAGAACCTGGTCCTTTACTTACTGCTATGGCATCTAAATCTGTAGGTTGTAAATTATTTTGCTTTAGTAAGGTTTCAATATATACATGTAAACGCTCTGCATGTGAATACTGTTTACTGTTATCTTCTTGTAAAGCAAAAGTCTCTCCTTCTTTAGAAAGAGAGACTGAGCAGTTTGTTGTTGCTGTTTCTATGTTTAGTATTATAGCCAAAATATAGTATTAATCGTCTTGATTTTTATCTTTTGTTTGTTCTTCCTTTTTAATTTCAACAGCATCGCCATTTTTTAATGACTTGGTAACTGTATTGTAAGGTCCTGTTATAATTTCATCGTTTTCTTGCAAGCCTTCTACTATTTCAATATTGGTATTGTCTTGCACTCCTGTTTTTACAACGCGTAATTTTGCTTTGTCTCCTTCTTTAATAAAAACGCATTCAAATTTTTCTTCGCTATCGCTTTCAATAGCATCTTTTTTAATTGCTTTTTTTGTTGAAGAAGTGTCTGTTTTAATTACAATAGCACTAATAGGTACACCAACAACATTTTCACGTTTGTCTGTAATTATATCTACTGTTGCAGTCATTCCTGGTCTAAAAGGCGAGTAATTTTCACCTTTTCCTTTTAATAAATCTTTATAAGATTCTTCTAGTATTCTAACTTTTACTTTAAAGTTTGTTACTTGGTCTGAAGTTAAAACTCCATCAGCAGAGTTTGCAATTTCAGTAACTAAACCTTTAAACTGTTTTTTTAAATAGGCATCTACTTCTACAATGGTAGAGTCACCAATATTAACTTTTACAATATCGTTTTCATTTACATCTACCTCAACTTCCATGTTGGTTAAATTAGCAACACGCATAATTTCGGTTCCAGCCATTTGTTGTGTACCAACCACACGTTCACCTAACTCTACATCTAATTTAGAAATAGTACCAGACATTGGTGCATAAATATTGGTTCTGTTTAAATTGTCTTTAGCTTCATTTACTGTAGCAGCAGAACTTTGCACATTAAAATAAGCAGACTGTCTGTTTGCTTGCGCGATTTCATAAGAAGAAATTACTTTGTCCCAATCTGCTTTAGAGATGATTCCTTTTTCATATAGCTGTTGGTTTCTATCGTAATTAGCTTTTGCTTCTTTAAGAGATGCTTCGGCTTGATTTAAACCAGCACGAACGTTTTGTAAAGCGGCTTGTGTACGACTTAAGCTAGACTGATAAATATCTGGATTTACACGAACTAATAAATCTCCTTTTTTTACTTGTTCACCTTCTACAATAGGAAGTTCAATAATTTCACCAGAAACTTCACTAGAAAGCTTTACCTCTATTTCTGGTTGAATTTTTCCAGTAGCAGAAACGGTTTCAATAATATCAATTTTAGCAATTTTCTTGGTTTCTACTTCTTTAAAATTACCTTGTTTACCAAACCATCCTGCTTTTTTTCCTCCAATTAAAAGGGCTAGCAATACAACTACTGCAATTACAATTATGGTTACTGTTTTTTTACTCATGGTTGTTAGTTTAATGCTGTAATAGGAATTCCGAAATAGAATTCTAATACTTTCAGTTTAAATATATAATCATATTTTGTTCTTACTACTTCACTTTGCGCGTTTTCTAATCTATTTTTTGATTGATTAAAATCAAAAGCATTTAACATACCAACATTATATCTTTCTTGCGAATAATCAAAAGCGAGACTTCTTGCTTCTTCTGTTTTTAATGCAGCTTCATACGCTTTTAAAGCGCCTTTAGCATCATTATAAGCTTGATACACATTGGTTTCTAAATCCAGATTAGCTTGTTCTAATTGATATTGTGTGCTTAACACATTTATTTCATTACGTTTAACATTATTTCTTACAGAAAATCCGTTAAAAATAGGAATGCTTAAACTTAGTGAAAATCCATGACTTTTATTGTCTGAAACTTGGTCTGTAAATTCAGGAGTATCAAACAATTGAGATTTAAAATAATTAGTACCAAAACTATAAGCACCACTTAAGGTTGGCTGTAAAGCTCCTTTAGCTATTTTAAGGTTGTATGCTGCAATTTCACTATTGTTTTCTGCAATCTTAATATCATATCTAGCTTCTTTAGCTTTTGTAATAATAGCTTGCGGAGACTCGTTTAAAATAGAAGTTGGTGGTACTTGATAATCATTATCTACAATATCAAAAGTTTCATAATCTTCTAATAAAAGCAATTGTGCTAAGCTTATTTTAGATAAAGTAATAGCATTTTCAGCATTTACTACTTGTTGTTCTTGGGTTGCAATGGTTGCTTGAATTTCTAACAAATCACCTCTTGGTAAAGCTCCTGCTTCTACTAAATCATTAGTACGTTGTAATTCTTCTTGTGTAATTACTTGTTGCGCTTGTAATACTTTTAATTGTTCTTTATTAAATAATATTTGAAGAAAAGCATTTGCTATGTTTAGCGACATGTTGTCTTTTATATTATCTAATTGGTATTGGCTAGCTAATATTTCAAGATTAGAACGACGTAATTGGTTTACATTTCTTAAACCATTATAAATAGTTAAACCAGAACTTACACCACCACTAAGGTTTCTTGTTGTAGAATTTACAGCATCAAAAGTTACTGGATCTTGGTTTAAACCTATATTCCAAGAATGGGTTGCACTAGCATTAAGACTAGGTAAAAAATTTCCAAAGGCATCTTTTTTATTAAGTTCTGCGTTTTGTAAATCTAGTTCGCTTTGTTTTACAGATATATTATTATCTAATGCATATTCAACACACTCTTGAAGCGTCCATTTTTTATCTTGGGCTTGAGTAGTAATGCTTATAAAAGCAAGCAGTATAAAAATAAGTTTTTTCATAATAAATGATAAGTCTTTATAAGTGTAAATGTGTTACAAATATTTTTTATTAATTCTCTTGTGCGTATTTAGGAACACCTTGTACTTGGTTCCAAACCTTTATTTTATCTTCTTTAGTAATACCGCTTTTTACTTCTACAAAAATACCATCACTAATACCAAGCTCTACATCTTTTTTCTCAAATTCTTGATCTCCTTTTTGTATTTCTACAAAAGGCTTTTTAGTTTCAGAATCATATTGTACTAGCGCTTCTTTAATAGCTAAAACCTTTTCTACTTTATCTAAGATAATAGAAGCGTTTGCACTTAAACCAGCTCTAATAAAAGTAGAATCTATTTTTTGAAGGGTTCCTTTAATTTCAAATTGAATAGCACCATTTTCGGCAACACCTTTAGGTGCAATATAATCTAAAACAGCATCAAATTTCTTGTCTTCAATAGCACCAACAGTGATTTCAAGAGGTAAACCTTCTTTTATTTTACCTACTTCGCTTTCATCAATTTTACCTTCAAAAATCATTTTTTTAACATCTGCTAAAGATACAATAGAAGTACCTTCATTAAAGTTATTAGCTTCAATAACTTGGTTTCCTTCTTTTACAGGAACATCTAAAACCATTCCTGAAACAGTTGCTCTTACTTATGTTTGTGCAATATTACCTAAACCACTTGTGGTTCCTGTTTTAACAATATCATAATTCTGTTTTGCTGTATTTACATTTATTTTAGCTTGCTCTACACTTTGTTTGGCTTGTAAATAACTGTTTTCAATTGCTTCAAAATCATTTGCTGAAATAACCCCTTTATCAAATAATGCTTTTTGACGATCATAACTTGTTTGTTGTGTTTGAAGGTTAATATTTGCCGTTTGTAAAGCGGTTTGATTAATAGCAATAGTACCTTTTGCATTTGTTAAAGAAGACACATTAGGAATTACTCTAATTTGAGCTATTAAGTCTCCTGCTTTTACATACTCTCCTGCTTCCACAAAAATCTCTTCTACCACACCAGAAATATTAGACTTAATTAAAACCTCATCTTTTGGCAAAATACTTCCTGTAGCAACCGTTTTTACGGTTATGGTTTCTTCACTAGCAGTTTCTGTAGTATAGGTTACTGGATCTTGTTGGTTTTTTTGCCATAGGTAATATAGCGCTGCACCAAACACAAGAACGATTAGTGTTAATACTATTATGGTTTTGGTTCTTTTCATGTGATTATAATTTTCTAATTGACTTTTAATTGATTTGTTTTTTATGGTAAACTAGGTTTGTTTTTAATTTTTATTCTGTACGTAAAGCATCTACAGGTTTCATTTTAATAGCACTATTTGCTGGAATTAGACCTGCTAACAAACCAGAAACAATTAATATGAATAATGCCGTAAAAATAACAGACATGCCTACACTTGGATTGGCAAAATTCTTTACAGGACCCATTTGATCTAATATGTAATTGAGCACAAAAATGACGAAAGCTGCAAATGAAATACCTACCATTCCTGAAATGATGGTTAATAATAAACTTTCTTGTAATACTTGTGATTTTATAGACCAAGGCGAAGCACCTAAAGCGCGTCTTACACCAATTTCTCTAGTACGTTCTTTTACCACAATAAGCATGATATTACTAATACCAATAATACCAGACATAAGTACTAAGGCTCCTACAAAGTAACCTACAACAGAAAGAATAGAAAACAAACCGTTTACACGACCAAAAGCTTCTGATAAATCAAAATTACCAATAGCACGTTCATCATCAGGATGTATTTTATGGCTCGCTTTCATTAATTCTAATATCTTTGGTTTAACAGAAGTAACAGAAATTCCGTCTTTAGCAGTAATTGCCATCCAACCAACACTATCTCCTCTATTAAACGCTTGTCCGAAAGTAGTAAAAGGTATAAAAATGGTATTAGCATCTTCCTCTTGATCACCACTATTTGAAGCTTTAAAAGTACCTATCACCAAAAAGTTTACTCCGTTTACTTTAACATAAGAGCCTAAAGGATCTTCGTCTTGGTCATACATCGCTTTAATTACGTCTTCACCAATAACACATACTTTACGTTTAGAATCAATATCTGAATAACTAATAAAGCGACCTTGAAGAATATCCATAGGTTGTTGGTTTATAAACTCTGGATAGTCACCATAAATAGAAAAAGCTCCTGTTTTTGTACCTCTAACCACATTATTTGCACCATTAAAACCACCTAATTGGTGTCTAGGTGAAACATATTTTAATGCAGGAATTTCACGTTTAAGCGTTTCTACATCTTCTAATTTAAAATTAAAGTATCTTCCTTTTGGTAAGCCTTTGTATGCTTTTGTGGTTCCTTGTGTCCACATAAACATAGAGTTTGTGGCAAAGTTTCCAAAGTCTGCAGTTACACCATTTTTTAATCCATTAGTTAATGCCAGAAGAAGTACTAAAATGGTAATTCCCCAAAACACACCAAAAGCAGTTAAAAAGGTTCTAAACTTATTAGCTGTAAGTGCTTGTAATATTTCGTCCCAACGGTCTCTACTAAACATATTATTCGTCTCTTAATGCTACAATTGGTTTAATTTTAGCTGCTCTGTATGCTGGAATAAAACCTGCTAAAGCACCTGCAAATACTAAAATAAAAACAGTGGTTATGGCTATATTAAAATCTACTTGCGGATATTGAATAAACTCGCTATCTATTAAAGGACCAACAATTTCTAACAAACCTAAACCTAAGATAAGTCCGAATAATCCTGAAAACATAGTTACAAAAACAGACTCTTGTAAAATCATACCTACAATAGACCAAGGCTGTGCACCTAAAGCTTTGCGTATACCAATTTCTTTGGTACGTTCTTTTACAATAATTAGCATGATATTACCAACGCCGACAACTCCTGCTATAATAGTACCAATACCAACAAACCAAAAAACAGCTGCAATAGTACCTATTAAAGAATATATATCTTCTGCTCTTTCTAGTGTGTTATACACTCTTATTGCATTAGTATCATCTGGAGCAATGGTTTGTCTTAATTTAAGATCACTTTCAATAGCAGCAGAAATAGCTTGAGATTCTGCTACAGCTTCTTCAAAATTATCTGACATTTTTAAGGTAAACATCATGTTTCTAATATTATCTGCGCCATTAAAAGCAAGTTGTGCAGTTGGTAATGGTAAAAACACTTTGCTTTCGTCTCTTTCTCCTCCTGGATCATAAAAAACACCTACCACTTTAAAGCTAATACCATAAAGTGAAATGTTTTTATCTAAAGGATCTTCGTCTTTAAATAAATCTTTTGCTACTTTATTACCAATTACAGCTACTTTTTTTAGGTTATCAATATCAGATATATTAATAAATCGTCCTTTGCTTATATCTGCATTTTCAATAAATTGATTTCCTGGTAAAATACCTTGAATTCTATAATTTCCAGATTCGTTTTTGTAGTTTACTAATCCTCCCCAAATGGTATAGAATGCAGATTCATTTTCAATATTTTCTGCATATTTATTAGAAATAGCATCAAAATCGTTGTTTTTTAATTGAATAGGTCTACCTGGATTTAAACCTTTGTACTCTTTGGTAGTGGTTCCTGCCCAAACACTCACTAAATTAGTTGCATCTCTTTCAAATTGTGACTTTACTCCATTTTGAATTCCTGTACTAAAGCCCAAAAGTATAATTAATATAAAAATACCTGAAGCCACAGAGAGTCCTGTTAAAAAAGTACGAAGCTTATTTTTGCTTAAGGTTTCAAATATTTCTTGCCAACGCTCTAAATCAAACATGTGCTAAAGCTCTTATTTGTTCTACCTTACTATCATCTATAATTAAACCATCTTTGAGGTTTACTATACGTTTGGTCATTTGTGCAATGTCTGGCTCATGTGTAACTAAAAGTATGGTTTTACCTTCATCATTAATACCTTGAATAAGATCCATTACTTCATAAGATGTTTTGGTATCTAAGGCACCTGTTGGCTCATCTGCCAATAATACTTTAGGATCACTTGCTAATGCTCTTGCTATAGCTACACGCTGTTTTTGACCACCTGAAAGCTCGTTAGGTAAATGGTGAGACCATTCTGCCAAACCTACTTTTTCTAGATAATGCATGGCTTTATCTGCACGTTCTTTTCGTTTTACACCTTGATAATATAAAGGCAAGGCCACATTATCTAATGCAGATTTATAATTGATTAAGTTAAAGGATTGAAAGATGAATCCTAAAAACTTATTTCTGTAGTTAGCAGCTATTTTTTCGTTTAGATTTTTAATAGGTACATTATCTAATGTATAAGAACCTTCATCTGCTTCGTCTAACATACCTAGTATATTTAGCAAAGTAGATTTACCAGATCCTGAAGAACCCATTATAGAAACTAATTCGCCTTCTTTCACATTAAAATTAATTCCTTTTAATACGTGAAGGGAATTGCTTCCCATATGGTATGATTTATGTAAGTCTTTGATTTCTATCATATTGAAAAATTAGCAATTACAATATTACTTAAACATTGAAATAATTTATGCCAAAGAACTGTTAAGAAACATTAGCACTCTAGAAGTAAGACTCTTAAAACGAAGAAATGTTACAGTAAAATAAATTATTCTGCTTTAGACTTTGAAAATCTTTTGTAGATAAAATAAGCAATTCCTGCTACCAATATGTATGGAATAGCCATAAGATACACAATACCATTATTAACGCCTTCTGCTGTAGATTGCCCATCTTCACTTTCAAGCACTGCTCTACACATGGCGCATTGCGCATTTGTTTGTAAAAAGATAAACAAAGAGAAAATGAAAAAAAGAATTTTTTGTTTCATACTAGATGGTATTACAATATTAAACTAGGCTTAGAATAACATTTAATTTATATAATATGGTGAAATCATAAGATAAACAATAACACCTGTAACTGCAACATATAACCATAAAGGAAAGGTAATACGTGCTATTTTTTTATGTCTCTCAAAGTTTTTAGTTATTGCTCTTACATAGGTAATTAATACAAATGGTATGATTACAATAGAAAGTAAAATATGTGTAATAAGAATAAAATAATACACGTATTTAATAACTCCTTCTCCGCCAAATTTGGTAGAATCACTTGTCATGTGGTACGCTACATAAAGAACTAAAAACACAGCTGAACACATTACAGCAGTAGTCATCAAGTTTTCATGAAGTACAATATTTTTTTTACGAATTGCAAAAAAAGCTATTACTAAAATAATTGCAGTAAAGCCGTTTATGGTAGCGTAAATTGGAGGTAAAAAAGATAGAGGTTCTACATTTGGTATTCTAACTCCAAATAAAATAGCTACAGCAATTGGTACAACAATAGATAAAGTAATTATCCACTTATTGTATTTTTGCTCTTCTTGTATGTTTTGATCTTTATTCATAATTTTTACCCTTCTATCTTAGTTATTACAAAGAAATACTATCCCCTTACTTAAATTAAGAAGGTGTATTATAATATTATTCGTTTAGTAATTTATTAATATCTTCTTTAAGCATGGTAATTTGCTGTTCTTGACCTTCATCATCTACTTGTTCTTCTTCAGAGATCATTCCGTTATAATAAATAATAGGATTACCATTTTCTAGTCTAGAACGAATAAAACCGTTTTTATCTACTAAAGCAAAGTTTCCGGAGTGTTCAAAACCACCTTCTACTTCTGCTTCTTCAGCAGTGTATAAATTAAAACCTTTATTAGCTAATTCATAAATTACTTCTTGATCTCCTGTCATTAAATTCCAGTTTGGGTTTGTTATACCATATTTTTTAGCATAAGCTTTTAATACTTCTGAAGTATCATGCGCTGGATTTATAGTAAAAGAAGCTACACCAAAGTTTTTATTATCTGGAAATGTATTTTGAATATCTACTAGGTTTCTACTCATTCTTGGGCAAATGGTAGGACAGGTAGTAAAGAAAAATTCAATAACATATACTTTACCTAGGTAATCTTTATTGGTAATAATTTTACCATCTTGATTTTTAAAACTAAAGTCTGGTACTTTTTTTGGTTCGCCATTAATTTCAAGAAATGCTAAATCTGAAGTTCTAATGGTTCTATCTTCATTAGAAACACTTACGCTTCGACTCTCTTCTCTAGTAATGTCTTTATTAGTAACTCTATCTACTATTTTAGGTATAAAAATAATACCAAAAACCAATATAGTTAATGCTATACCAATGTATGAATAATTTGATTTTTTGCTCATGGTGTTATGCTGTGCTATTACAAAAGTTGAAACCTTAAATTAAAAGACCATTAGGTGGTTGTTAAGGAAACATTTTCTTTATTTGTGTTTATTACTCGGTTACGTTTTTTAAATCGTTTGCTCTTCTGGTTTCCGAATTGAAATTCCCTTTACGTTTTTGTCTATATTCAGTAAAAAGGATTCTTAGGTCTTCGCTCATTTTATTTTTAAGCTCTGCTACTTCAATACAATCATAAGATTTTAATTGGTATGCAGGCTTATTTTTAACTTTCTCATTATCTGCTCTATCATCTATTCTTCCTCTTAAATTTAATTCTTTATCAATAATAACCACGTCATTAGTAGCAAGGTTTGCGTCTAAATCTTTAATAAGGTGAAGGCTGTTATATACTTTTTTAATTTCTTTATCTGAAGCAAAAACGTATTTCCAATAC
>Ga0209121_10002379_pt1 | contig 19172 bp, 14 predicted proteins | sample Cruoilmetagenom3_FD_187292 | JGI IMG/M metagenome (GOLD analysis project Ga0209121, IMG submission 187292) | Oil polluted marine microbial communities from Coal Oil Point, Santa Barbara, California, USA - Sample 3 (SPAdes) (version 2) | ecosystem: Environmental > Aquatic > Marine > Oil seeps ...
GAGACCCGACGACCCGGTCTTCTGTTGCGCCCAGCGGCAGGTCTACGACGGGGGTATGGTGCATCGATATCTTCAGATCGTCTTTATTTTGGTAGCAGATATCGCACATCTCCTCGCCGTTGTAGGGGTTGCAGTTGAAGGGGCAGCCCTCTACCACCGTTATCTCTTCGAGCAGGTCTGCTAATGCGCGCACGGCGGTCGACTTGGCGGTGCCTTTATCGCCGCGTATCAGGACGCCGCCGATCCTGGGGTTTATGGCGTTGAGGATCAGGGCCTCTTTCATATCTTCCTGGCCCACGATGGATGTAAATGGGAGCGTTCTTCTCTTGAGATGGTGCATCTTAATCACCAGATTTCCAAGTTTCATCATACTATATAATATGAACTTTTCTTACGTATCACTGGTTAATTTTAAGACAATTTTTACTAATTTGATGGGTTATTGTACGACACAAATCTCCAAATGCTGCAAATGACAACATTTATATACCATCTCACAAGTATCCTGTACTTAACTCATTCACACTTGATCACTTAAAAAGGATGTGGTTGACCAATGAATAAGAGCATTAGGATGATCCTGGCGGGGGCGTTTGCTTGCGTTCTTCTTCTATCTCTCTTCGGGGTTGGAGCAGTGGCCGCACCCGTCTCAGAAGAGAATGAGACGGTTACCATCGTTGATCACCGAGGGGAATATGTTGAAGTGCCCTGTCCTGCTGAGAGGATCGTTGTTCTTTGCCCGACTGCACAAGAAACAATTTGTGCTTTTGGTGATGGAGATAAGATCGTAGGACACTGTTCTCTTTACGACTTCCCATCTTATATGAAAGAAACAACCGTAGTAGCAGATAGTCCCGGCAGGCCTAATATCGAGATACTGCTAGAGAGGAAGCCTGACGTGGTAATCGCCGATACTCATATTCTTCATAGCCCGGAACTGGTAGAAAAAATAGAGGATGCTGGGGTGCCTGTAGTTGTGGAGCGTCCCCATCCAGAGAATATGTCAACTATCATAAAGAATATGGGGCTGATTCTGGACAAGGAAGAGAGATCTGAAGAAATCATCGAGTATATAGAGCCTTATCTGGGCCTGGTTGAAGAGCGTGTTGAAGAGGTGAAGCCCGAGGATAGGCCCCTTGTCTACTGGGAGGCATCTTGGGGCAGATACAAAACGCCCACCGGGGCGTCTCCGACCGGCTATAAGATAGCTGCGGCTGGTGGAATAAATATTGCCGCAGACGAGGTGGGAACCTGGCCTCAAGTAAGCCCTGAATGGGTCGTAGAAATGAGCCCTGATGTTATCATTACAACGCTTACAAGCGGCAAAGATCCAACAGAAGAGAACATGATGGCAAGAAGAAATGAGATAATGTCCAGACCTGAACTGAAAGACGTAAACGCTGTCAAGGACGGTAGAGTTTATGTCATTACCTGGGACGTTCTCTGCCGTCTGCGGTACCCAGTGGGGTCTCTCTACCTTTCCAAGTGGTTCTATCCCGATCTATTTCAGGATGTAGACCCAGCCGGTGTCCATCGAGAGCTAATCGAGGATCTTTATGGTGAGGGGGAATGGCAGAGATTGGCTGAGATAACATTTGCCTATCCAGAGCCTACCTAAATTTTTGCCGTACTTCTTGCGCTGTTATGGGAATATTTGCTATAAGGACAGAGAGATCAGTAATTTGAAGCACTAAGAGGCAAGCTAGCTGTTGATTTGATGCGATTGTTTCTGGTTATATCAGGCAAGTTTGGTTTGGGAGGTAATGGCATGACAGAGATTCAGAAATAACAAAAATGCGAAAGTTAATTGGCAATTCACAGCCGAGGATGCTCGAATAAAGTTATCACGGCTTTATCCGATAATTGATAGTTGACATGACACTAGGCTCTTTTCCAGGGCAGAGTCCGCGGACCTGTGCCTGGTCGAGGCCTGCAAGGTCTACGGTGAGATCGTGGTCGTGTAGGTGCGGGTCCGGACGCGTTCCCGGCCTTCCGAGGTGGGAACTGAGTCCACCTCAGATTTTCATGGATGATAATCCGATAAGTATTTATTAATATATTCTCTAGCACATTTCCTGAGAGTAGGTATGTGCATTCTAATTAGATTTATATGGCGTGAATTAGATTCATTAATATATGTGTAATCTTCATCGGATTTATCTTTTAATATATACTCCTCACCAAATAATATTTTGGCTCGTTTTATATGTTTTGGATTATTCAGTATGTCGTGGCTAATTGCATCTCTAATAAGCTTTAGATCAGAATTCAGCTCTTCATCGCTCGTAAATTCGTAACTTTTTGGAGTTACTGAATAAAAATATCGATATGATGCAACTGGATCATCATTTTGGTGTTTCAAACCCATATTATAATTATGATACAACTTGCCCAGAAAATTATCTTCATCCTCGGTTTCACCAACATCAATCCTATAATCATCATTCTTTACTCTATTTCCCGTTACGATATGTTCCTCGCGTGTGTATTGTAATTGACCAGTAGGTAACCTCTTAACTAAAGCACTACAGCAGACGTCATACGTTGGTGAGTCAAGTTCGAAATTTATAGAATTGATAAAATTTCCTGCTTTTTGGGTCCCGTAATATTTTACTGCCACATATAATGCATTATTAACAGCACCTATTTCTTTTTTCGATTCCGCACCTTCAAAAAGATTTTTAAAGTAATTAGATCCCTTAATTTTATTCTCTACATCGGCCCCAATGTTAACCCATAATCCAGTGATAACTCCATTCTCCCTTTTCAACTCAGTACCTTTAGGTACGCTTCCTACACCTACATTCTCTCTAATCGGAGGAACGAGATCAAACTCAGCGCGTTCGTAGTTCATGATTCGTTTACATGATATACTTAGAATTTATAGGTTTCTACGTTATTAGTTCCTCAAAGCATCACAGATTATACAAGACTTAATTAAAAACTAAAGATAAATTTTATACGCTTATATAGCATCGCACATGCTGTATATTATGCTCGCAGCGCTCCACATCGCCTTCAACCAGTCTACCCACTATCGCGCTCCGTACACGGATCGCGAGAAGGTCTGTTAAGCACCTTCTCACAGCCACTAACTAAACCATCTAATTTTTTAAGTTGTCTGTCACAAAATTGTAGAACTGACATATCCGTCTTTAAGCCTTTTTTCATAGTATCTTTATCTGCCTTGAAGATCACATCGACTGTTCTGGGAGATATGGACTGTATTTCTGTTGATGTAGCGTCAGGCGGTTGTGTATCCTTAAGGGGGTGATTTGGCGCATATACTAATGTTGTACCTATTTGAATACTCTGCTCTCTAACAGTCGTGACTTGTTGAGGGCCAAGGTGTATGAAGTTCACTCTCACATGATTGAGGAACCGCATTTCATCATCATATTTTAACTTCGTCTGCTGTGGGCAGTACCATTCCCAGAATCCGTTTTTATCTCCATACTGAGTTCGCATGTAATAGGTAATACTTCGTGCTGCTGAGAAAAACGCTCCCAGGCTAAATAGGAGAAGATTGCGGTTCTCATCGGTGGTGTTTCCGACATACTCGTTATGAGCCGCGGTTGCTTGATCAAAAAAGTACCTTGCCTCTTTGAGTTTGAATCTCGTAGGATTATCTATCCAGTCCTTTGGTCCATCTGGGGGCTCTCCGTTCACCATTTGCATGTGTCTTCATATCACACCTATGTATAAAAACATATGCATAAGTACATGTTGAGACTCAAACATGGCAATTGCGGTCGTGGCAGGGAGTATGGTAGCGCTCTTCAGCCCAGTTTCGCCGCGTGCCCGAGCGGTGGCCCGCTCAACGACCCGACCGATTGTTCTTTGAGTTCAGACTCGCAGGGGGATGGAGTGGTCGAAGGGCAAAAGCCCTGAAGACGCCATCATCTTCAGGGCGATGTAGAGCATCACCACCGCGAAGACCAACTTGAGCCGGTCGGGGGAAAGCCGGTGGGCCACCCGGACCCCGGCCCAGGCTATGGAGATGCTGGTCCCGGCGAGGAGCGCCCACTGGAGGAGGTTGACGTAGCCAAGGAAGTGAGGCGGAAGTCCTGGAACCTCCAGCCCGTTGGCCACGCAGGAGATCGCGCCGCCAGCAGGTGTGAAGGTGATGGCTGCGGTTGAGGACGGACGGGTCCATATCATCAGCAGCCGCGTGACAAAGGGTGGGGTGCGCTCGATAGTCGGATCTCTCTATCTGGCCAAATGGTTCCATCCCGACCTCTTCGAGGATATCGATCCCGAGGCCGTACATCGAGAGCTGGTCCAGAAATTCTACGGCCTGGAGCTCGAAGGGGTGTACGTCTATCCATGAACGATGCCTATGATGGTGGGTTCGAGGCAGGGGAGGTCCGCGCCAGGGCGTCCCGGAATAAACGCCTCTTCGCCATCGTCTTTCTTCCCAAGACCACAAACATTATTAATCAAAATATGCGCTGTTATTACAAACAAGATTGATTAAAGTGGTGATATATGTGAATAAAAATCAGGGAATAATAGGAGTGCTCGTCTGTCTCTGCCTCCTCTCTCTAGCCCTCACGGGGAGTGGCGGAGAAGCAACCCCATCATCGGATACGGTTACCATCGTCGATTACACAGGGCAGTCTGTGGAGGTACCTTATCCTGTGGATAGGGTCGTCTCCCTCTCTTCATCTGCTTCGGAGATCATCTGCGCCCTGGGTGCGAGTGACAAGATCATTGGACGTGGTTCCAGTTCTATCTTTCCTCCTTATATCGAGGATGTGCCAATCGTGGGCAAGAGCTCCTATACGCCGAGTATAGAACTCATAATCGAGCTGGACCCCGACGTGCTGATCGCGGATACGATGCTCACCGGTGATAACCGTGAGATGATTGAAGCTGCGGGGATACCAGTGATCGAAGAGAGCTTTGTAGATCCTCCGCGGGTAACCTCGGTTATGAGTAACCTCGGGCTTATACTGGACAAAGAAGAACGAGCGAGGGAATTGATCAGCTTCATCGATCAATATCAAAGCATAATTGAGGAACGGACCGCCGATTCAAGATCCGAGGACAAACCTGCTGTCTTCTTGGAGCGGGGGCAGCCATATCGCACCGCCTCTGCCAGCACGTCCTCCCATAACTGCATAACGACGGCCGGGGGGATAAATATCGCCAGCGGAGAGTCTGTTAAATATCCCACGGTGAGCCCCGAGTGGGTGGTTGAGATGAACCCAGAGATCATCGTTCGGTCGGTTTGGGCCACGACAGGAGAAACATTCACAAGAGAGGATCTTAAGGAGGAAAGTGACGAGCTGCTTTCCCGGCCCGGGTTGAGCGAGGTGAAGGCTGTCAAGGACGGGCGAGTTTATGTCCATAGCAGTAAGATAAATAGCGGAGTACGCTCAATAGTCGGAGAACTTTACTTCGCCAAGTGGTTCCATCCCGCCGTCTTTGAGGATATCGATCCCGAGGCCGTGCACCGAGACCTGGTCCAGGAATTCTACGGCCTGGAACTCGAAGGGGTGTACGTCTACCCATGAGCGACGATGAAGTATTCGATGCCGAGGAGGTCTACGCCAGGGCGTCCTGGAAGAAGACCCTCTTCACCCTCGTTCTTCTTGGGAGCGTTCTGGCCGTGGCGGTCTTCGCAACCACCATGGGCGCAGCATCCCTGGGGATGGGCGAGTCCTTTGGCGCTGTGCTGGCCGAGTTTCTGCCAGTGGAGGAGGTCAGCACCTTCGCCCAGGTGGTCGTACTCCAGCTGAGGCTGCCAAGGATACTGATGGCGATCATCACCGGGATCAGCCTCGGCGTTGCCGGTGCGGTGATGCAGGGCGTCCTCCGGAACCCGCTCGTATCACCTTATACGCTGGGCCTGTCATCGGGTGCAGCCTGCGGAGCTGCAATAGCCATTGTTCTGGGAGTCGGGGTATTCGGAACGGGCCGGTATATCATAGTGATCAATGCCTTCTTCTTCAGCCTGCTCACCATGGCCATCGTCTACGGGATATCCCGGATGCGAGGCACCTCTGTGGAGACACTCATCCTCGCAGGGGTGGCCATGGGCTACCTCTTTTCGGCTGTCATATCTCTCCTGAAGTACGTATCAGGCCACGAGGAGCTGAGAGAGATCGTGTTCTGGCTGATGGGAGGCCTGTACACTGCACGATGGGAGAACGTGATCATCCTCATCCCTGCCGTCTTATTCTTCACCATGCTCCTGATGCGCTACTCCTGGGACCTGAACGCCATGAGCGCTGGTGAAGAGGTGGCATCGAGCCTGGGGATCAACGTCAACCGTGTCCGGATAATCTGCCTCTCCCTGTCCGCAGTTCTTACCGCCAGCGTGATCGCCTTCACCGGCATAATAGGGTTCATCGGACTGGTCTCTCCCCACGTCTGCAGACTGTTGATAGGCAGCGATCACCGGTATCTTATCCCCTGCTCCGGCCTGATCGGCGCGCTTGTCCTCCTCGTCTCAGATACCGCTTGCAGAACCATGATCTCACCCACCGAGATCCCGGTGGGCATCGTTACCTCCTTCATCGGAGTTCCCTTCTTCCTTTACCTGCTTGTCAGTAGAAAGAGGCGGTGGTGGCAGTGAAGCTCAAAGTAAAAGATCTCAGCTTCAGCTATGGGAGTGCGAATACCCTGGAGGATATCACCATGGAGCTCGACAAAGGCGAGATCGTCAGCCTGGTGGGTCCAAATGGTGCCGGGAAGAGCACCCTCATCAAATGCATAGACAGGATACTGAAACCTCAAAAGGGAACGGTCTTCGTCGATGGGAAGGAGGCAGCCAGGTTGAGCTCCAAGGACTTTTCCAAGATGATGGGATATGTTCCTCAGAGCACGCTGGAGGTCTTTCCCTACACCGTCTTCGATATAGTGCTCATGGGAAGAAGGCCTCACATAGGCTGGCGTGTCACCAGCAACGACGTGAAGGTCGTGGCCAGGACGCTCAGGTTCATGGGGATCGAGGAGTTCGCATCGAGATACTTCGACGAGCTGAGCGGTGGTGAAAAACAGAAGATCGCCATGGCGAGGGCGCTGGCACAGGAGCCGAAGGTGCTTCTTCTGGATGAGCCCACCAGCAACCTCGACATAAAGCACCAGCTCGAGGTGATGAATATCGTTAAGAAACTCGTCCAGGAGAGAAAGATCTCTGCTGTCATGGCCATGCACGATCTGAACCTGGCATCGAGGTTCTCAGACAATATGGTGATGCTCAAGGACAAGGGCGTCTTCACCGTGGGAGACCCGGAATCTGTCCTGACCCCTGCAAATATCGAGAACGTCTACGGCGTCAGGGCCGAGGTGAGAAACGGGCATATGGGCAGGCCCTACGTCATGCCGATCGAGCCCCTATGAGCACCTTCATCACAGCGCTATTCGGATCGATATACGATACAGAGTTGTGCATATCTACAAAATTATGACATTATGGGGTTAGATTGGTATGGAAAAGGTAAGAATAGCATATGTCACCACCCATCAGGCCGATGTCTATCCATTCATATCAGCATTCAGGGAGATCCTCGATGAGGTGGGCGAGGTTGCTGAGGTACGTCTGAGATCGGGCGAGGATCTTGTGGAGGCCGACCAGCTCGAGGAGTTCGTCCGGTTCGCCTCCATCTCCCATCTCATCATACTTCATCTTCATGGGGGCAAGAAAAGCCTCGCCTGCTTCGATGATCTGGTCTCAGAACTCGAAACGGCAGGGGTTCCCATCCATGCTCAGGCAACCGCAACCGAGCACGATATGGAGCTGATGAAGTTATCCACGGTCGGTGATGAGGAGTACAGGAGTATAACCCGATACCTCAACTATGGAGGGAAAGAGAACTTCAAGAGACTCATCTTTTATGCGGCCAACCGATTTGCCGGCACCGATTATGCGGCAGCCGAACCGGAGAAGCCCATCTGGGATGGCATATATCATCCGGACTTCGATCACGTCCCCGCCCTCGATGAATATCTGGAGAGAAAGCATGTAGATGGCCGACTTACAGTAGGTCTCTGGTTCTATTACGGCTTCTGGCAGTCGGGAAACACCGCCTTTGTGGATAGCTTGATAGCCGAGATCGAGGGGCAGGGAGCAAATGTCATCCCCGTATTCATGTACAGCCTGAAGGATGTTGAGCTGGGCACCAGGGGTGCCGAGTGGGTGATGGAGAACTACTTCATGAGGGACGGGAGGCCGATCATCGATGTGCTGATCAGCTCACTGATGTTCTCGCTCTCCATATGGTCATCAGAGGACAAGGAGACCGTGGACGGGGATAACGTGGCCGGTGAGGTTGTGGTCGGTGAGAACGAGGTCTTCCTGGAGAAGCTCGGCGTGCCCGTCATCAAGGCGATTTTGACTTACAACACACGGACGGAATGGAGGGACTCCATGCAGGGGCTGAACCCTATGGATGTTACCATGAGCATAGCCCTTCCCGAGTTCGACGGAACCCTGATTACCGTGCCCGTGGCAGCCAGAGAGCGTACGGAGAGAGATCCTCTGACCGGAGCCAGAGTGACCCTCTTCGAGCCCATCGGAGAGAGGGTTCAGAAGATCGTCCGGTTGAGCCTGAACTGGGCGAGGCTCAGGCATATCCCCAACGAGGAGAAGAGGGTTGCCATCATCTTTCACAACTATCCTCCCAGAGACGACCTGATCGGTTCGGCCTTCGGCCTGGATTCGCCTGTTTCGGTCTGGAATATCCTGCGCGATATGGAGGCAGAGGGGTACAAGCTCGATCGGCTGCCCAATGACGGCCAGGCATTGATCGAGGAGGTGCGGAGTGGTGTTACCAATAACAGGCAGTGGTCTAGCCCTGCCGAGATGGCTGAGAGGGCTATAGATACCGTTTCTGGAGAGGTGTACCGGGGTTGGTTCCGGGAGCTTCCGGCCGGGGTACAGAATAAGATGACAGAGGCCTGGGGTCCGCCGCCCGGAGACCTATTCGTCCACGAGGACGAACTGATCATTCCAGGCATCATGAACGGCAACGTCTTTATAGGTCTCCAGCCTCCCAGGGGATTTCTGGAGGACCCGGCAGCCATCTATCACAGCCCCGATCATCCTATTCCTCACCATTACCATGCCTACTACAGGTGGATACGGGACGTCTTCGGTGCAAATCTGGTTATGCATATCGGTAAACACGGATCTTTGGAGTGGCTTCCAGGAAAGTCTGTTGGTCTATCAGGTTCATGTTTTCCTGACATCGCCATCTCTGACCTGCCCAACATATATCCGTACATCATCAACAACCCCGGAGAGGGAACCCAGGCCAAGAGGAGGAGCTACTGCTGTATCATAGATCACCTGGTTCCGGTGATGCATAACGCCGATTCCTATGAGGAGCTGGCCGAGATCGAGGTGCTGCTGCACGACTACCACCACGTAGTCTCAGAGGACCCGGGAAAGATACCGGATATGCAGAGAAGTATCTGGGTGAAGGTCTGTGTGGCAAAGCTCGACTGTGATCTGGTGGTGGATGAAGAGACTGCGTTCTCTGATTTTGATGGTTTTCTGGACAGGCTACATGATTATCTCCATGAGCTGGCAGACACCCAGATAAGGGACGGACTTCACATCCTGGGAGAGCCTCCCGAAGGTTCGCGCCTGGACGAGTTTCTGGTTGCTCTCACCAGGCTGAGCAACGGCAATGTGCCATCGATGAGAGAGTCGCTGGCAGAGCTCATGGGCCATGATTATGATGAGCTTCTGAGCACTCGGGGACAGAGGGGCGGCCATATTATTGAAGAGATTCATGACCTCTCGCTCAGGCTTGTGGAGCGGTTTCATGAAGAAGATTTCAGCCCGGTGAGGATAGAGGCCGTAGAAGACGAGGTGCTAGGTATTAGAAGCCAGAAGATGGAGAGGATACTGGAGTACATCGGAACATTTCTTGCCCCGAGCATAGCAGCGACCACAGAGGAGCTGACATCCGTTCTCTCTGCTTCTCGGGGCGGCTTTATCCCGCCAGGCCCTTCCGGAGCTCCAACCAGAGGCATGGCCGATATCCTGCCCACAGGGAGAAACTTCTATTCTGTCGATCCCCAGGCGATACCATCGCCTGCTGCATGGAGGGTTGGCCTCGCCCAGGCCGATGCCCTGTTGGACCGTTACCTGCGAGACGAGGGCCGGTATCCTGAGAGCGTGGGGATGATAATCTGGGGAACCGGCACCATGAGGACCAAAGGAGATGACATCGCAGAGGTCCTCTATCTGATGGGGGTCAGGCCGATCTGGGAAGATCGCAGCGGAAGGGTAGAGGGTATCGAGCTCATACCCCTAGAGGAGCTGGGCCGCCCCCGTATCGATGTGACCCTTCGCATAAGCGGACTCTTCCGTGATGCTTTTTCCAATATAGTTGCCCTCATCGATGAGGCGGTGGAGATGGTGGCCAGCCTGGACGAGCCTCATGAGGAGAACTATCTAGCCAGGCATGTGGCAGAAGATATCGAAGAGAAGATGGCCCAGGGTATCGATCCTCTCCAGGCGAAGGAGGAGGCATGCTATCGGATATTTGGTTGTCGTCCCGGTGCTTATGGTGCAGGCGTTTCCAATGCCATAGACGCCAAGAACTGGAAGGACGAGAAGGACCTGGCCGAGATCTACGTCAAGTGGGGTGGCTATGCCTATGGTCGGCGAAATTATGGGATCACGGTCCCGGACGATTTCAGGAGACGTCTGAGCCGGCTCGACCTGACGGTCAAGAATGAGGATACGAGAGAGTACGATATGCTGGACGGCGACGACTTCTACTCTTACCATGGCGGGATGATCGCCGCTGTCAAGGCCTTCAAGGGTGAGCTTCCCCGGTCCTACAGCGGCGACAGCTCCGATCCGGATCGTGTGAAGACCAGAAGCACCGTTGAGGAGACGAAGCACATCTTTCGTGCCCGCATCCTCAACCCCAAGTGGATCGAAAGCATGCAGCGCCACGGATACAAAGGTGCTGGCGACCTCTCCAGGCAGGTGGATATCGCCTTCGGCTGGGATGCAACCGCCGAGGTCCTGGAGGACTGGATGTATGAGGCGCTTGCCGATAAATACGCTCTGGACGAGGCGATGCAGGAGTGGTTGAAGGAGGTGAACCCTCATGCGCTCCAGAACATCACCGAGAGGCTGCTGGAAGCGATAGAGCGAGATATGTGGGACGCCACCGAGGAGATGAAAGATGAGCTACGGCGGATATACCTGGAGATAGAGGGGATGATCGAGGACGGATAGTATCGGGCTCCGGATTCTTACGTCACCGTCACCCATGAGCGAGCTCCAAACGGCCACGGATCACAGGATTTGCTAGATCAGATCATCTTGTACTGTGGTTCATCTCGATTCTGATGACCTCTGATCACAGGTATGGGTCTCGATAGGACCTCCTTCGGGGGGTCTGCCGGTGACGATATTCTTAATTTTTAGGACGACAAGGCTTATTAACCAATATAATTGTAGTTAATTCAAATAATCTAGATCAACTATACCGGCAGAGGAGTTGAGGTCATGAATAAGAAAATTGTAGGGGGTGTCCTCCTAGCCCTCATGCTTTTGAGCAGCCTGGGGGTCTGTGAGGGCGCAATGGCAGAGACGATCACCATCGTCGATGGTATGAACAGATCGGTGGAAGTGCCCTGCCCACCAGAGCGGATAGTCTCCACCACAGCCTCGGCATCGGAGTTCATCTGCATCTTCGGCGGCATGGACAATATCGTGGGCCGGGATAAGTATTCCACGTTCCCACCCGGTCTCGAGGAGAAGCCTGTGGTCGGGGGCTACAGCAAGACTACCAATGTGGAGCTGGTGCTGGATCTGGACCCGGATGTGGTAATATCCGATACCAGCATGCTCCCGGAGACGATCGAGCAGATCGAAGCGACTGGCGTACCCGTGGTGATCGTGGGGATGAACTGCCAGCTGGATTCGCTCATGTACAACATCCGGGTGATCGGCGAGATGATGGACGACGAGGAGACGGCCGAAGAGCTTAACGAGTTTATACAGGAGTACGCAGACATAATCCAGGAGAGGACCGAGGATCTCGATGAGGATGAAAAGCCCCTGGTCTATCACGAGTGCCGGGAGTACAAGTCCAACGCGGCCGGCACCCCCAAGGACGATCACATCACCTTTGCCGGCGGCATAAATATCGCCCATGACGAGCCCGTGGAGAGACCGATCGTGAGCGGTGAGTGGGTGCTTGAGAAGAACCCGGACATAATCGTTACCAGGGTCTCCGGCACGAACCCCGCTACGGAGGAGGTGCTGAAGGAGAAGAGGGACGAGATCCTCTCGCGTCCCGGTCTGAAGGAGACGAACGCCGTCCTGAACGGGAATGTCTACGTCTATCATCCTTTCCTGAGGAGAGGTCCCCGGTTGCCAGGGTATCTTCTCTACTTTGCCAAGTGGTTCCATCCCGATCTATTCGTGGATATCGATCCGGCAGCCGTGGAAGATGAGCTGCTCCAGAGGTTCTACGGGATGAGCATGGAAGGGACCTGGGCCTACCCCAGTACGTGAGGTTCTGGATTTTGGAGCTGAATACATGAATAATAAGATCCTGGGAGGGGCGGTCCTCCTTCTCATTCTTTTGGGCACCCTGGGTGCATGTCAAAACGCAAAGGCGGATAATATCACGGTCGTGGACGAGACGGGTCGGTCTGTAGAGGTACCGTATCCTCCCGAACGGATCGTCTGCCTCGGTCCCACGATGAGCGAGGTTGTGTACATCCTCGGAGGCGATATCGTAGGTCGGAGCGATTCCTGTATATTCCCTCCACCGATGACGGACGTTCCGACCATGGGACGGGATGGTACTCCCAATGTGGAGCTGCTTCTTGAACAGAGGCCGGATCTGGTGATAGCGCGGCCGATCCTCGACGAGTCGATCAAGGAACGGATAGAGGCCGCCGGTGTAAGCGTGATCTTGTTTCGCGCCTACGAGATCGATGCCCAGATCGCAGCGATAGATACGATGGGGTCGATGCTCGGCGAGGAGGAGAAGGCGGCCGAGCTCATAGGTTTCATCGAGGAATACCAGCAGATGGTCCGGGACAGGACGGAGAACTTGACGGCCGAGGAGAAGCCTCTGGTGTACATCGAGCTCTTTGCCACCCCCTACCGGACCGGTGCCGTGGGCAGCTCCGCCCATGACTTTATCGTCACGGCGGGCGGGAGGAACGTCGCCGCAAACAGCTCCGTGAAGTACCCGACACTCAGTGCGGAGTGGTTGCTGGAGGAGGATCCCGATATGATCATCCGAGAGGTCTACTCGAAAGAGTCTGAACATGGTCTTCCCACCGAGGGGCTGATGGAAGAGACGCGGGACGAGTTCATATCGAGGCCGGGTATACGGGAGACGTCGGCCGTCGTGAATAGTGATGTCTACCTCTTGTTCTCAAAGCTCCGGTCGGGGCCGCGGTCAATAGTCGGCCTTATCTACATGGCAAAGTGGTTCCATCCGGGCCTCTTCTGTGATGTGAACCCCGAGGAGGTTCATAGGGAGATGCTCCAGAAGTTCTACGGGGTCGAGCTGGAGGGAACGTGGGCCTACCCTCAGATATAAATATCAGCAGTAGCATGGTCGGGAGTGCCCGTGTTATTGTTTGCTGACATGGCGCCGCCTATTTCGTACCCATGCGAGATCTGTACTGCCATACGGTCTTTCATAACCAGGAGTTCTTATGCATATCATGATCAAAACGGAGCATCTCACAAAGGAGTACGGCGGCCAGAAGGCGGTCGATGATCTGGACCTCCAGGTAGACCTTGGAGCCACCTTCGGTTTTCTCGGTCCGAACGGTGCCGGCAAGACGACGACCATCCGGATCCTCACCACCCTTACCAGGCCGACCTCCGGGCGCGCCTGGATCAACGGCTTCGATGTGGTGAGCGAGTCCTCGGAGGTGAAGGGAGAGTTCGGGATAGTCCAGCAGCATCTCAGCCTCAACAGGGAGCTGACCGTCAGAGAGAACCTCGATCTTCATGCGCGGCTCCACCACCTGGACAGGGCCGAACGGCGAGAGCGCATCGACGAGCTGCTCGATTATGTAGACCTCCTGGAATATGCAGATCATCTGATCGATAGGATCTCGGGAGGCATGAAGCGGCGGGTGATGATCGCCCGCGCTCTGATACACCGGCCGAGACTCCTCATCTTGGACGAGCCCACCGTAGGACTGGACGCCCAGACGCGCCGGCGGATCTGGGATCTCATCCGCAGGATGAACTCGGACGGGACCACGGTCTTTTTGACCACCCACTATATCGAGGAGGCGGAGGCTCTCTGCGATCGTGTGGGGATAATCCACCAGGGCCACATCATATCGCTGGGCAGCCCGCTTGAGCTCCGCCGACATCTGGGCCTGACCACCGTAGAGCTGAGGAGTGAAGGCAACAATACAGAGTACCGGTACTTCCCTGACAGGACCACCGCCGCAAAATACGTCCAGACGCTCCCGTCCAGCGCAGAGAATATCGTTATGAGAGAATCCAACCTGGAGGACGTCTTTGTGGAGCTGACCGGCCGGAGGGTCTGTGAATGATCGTCATGGAAGCGTACGCGATCCTCTGGGCGGATCTGATGGTCCTGAAGCGCCGAATCGGGCGGTATCTCACCACCACCCTGATCAGCCCGGTGCTCTACCTGGTGGCTTTTGGATGGGGGTTGGGCCGCGGGATCTCGGTCGATGGTGCGAGCTACTTCGAGTTCGTGGTGCCCGGCATAATCGCCCTCACCGCGATGAACAGCAGCTTCAACGGCGCGGGAACGAGGCTGAACGTGGATCGGCTCTACTTCAAGAGCTTCGATGAGTGTCTCATGGCGCCCATCAGTCACTTATCCCTCCTCCTGGGCAAGGCGATGATCGGTGTCGTCCGGGGGCTGATAAGCTCCATCGCCTTTGTGATGGTGGCCCTTCTGATCTCTCCTGCGTTCTCCATAGGGCCTCTCTTCCTGGTGAGCCTGCTGCTTACCTGTTTGACCTTCGCCTTCTTGGGCGTTTTAGCGGCACTCCTCGCCAGGTCTCACGAGGATATGGCCACATTCGGCAGCCTGATCCTCCTGCCGATGACATTTCTCGGCGGCACCTTCTTCTCGGTGAGCCAGGTTCCGGCTGCGCTGAAGCTCGTTCTGTATGCCCTCCCTCTTACCCATTCGAGCATGTGTCTGCGGGCCGCAGCCCTCGACCAGTCCTTCCCGTGGGGCTCCCTCCTGGCAGTCGGATGTTTCTGGCTGGTCTTCTTCATCGGATGTACCCTGGTGTTGAAGAGGGCGAGCGTCTAGGGACGCTGATCCGGGTTTGGGGTAACAGCTATGTCGATCTATCGAGACGGCGGGGAAAAGAGCAGTAGTGCCAGGGACGGCCCGAGGCTGCTCGTACTTGCGGTTGCCGCCGATTGCAACCTCCGGTGCAGGTACTGCTATGCCTGCGGCGGGGACGATAAGACGCATATGAGCTGGCCGGTGGCGAGGCGTGCGGTGGACCTGATGGTGGAGCACTCCGATGGGTTCAAGGTCCAGTTCACCGGGGGTGAGCCGCTCCTCAACCTGGGTCTCGTCGAGAAGGTCCTCATTTATCTGGAAGACGGGGGCGTTGATGCATATTGTCAGGTTCAGACCAACGCCACGCTTATCAGCACCGAGATGGCCGATCGTCTCAAAAGGCTGGGGATCGGAGTGGGGGTGAGCCTAGACGGTCTGCCCGGTCCTAACGACAGGCTCCGTCCGCTTGCCGATGGGAGCGGGTCTGCCGGGGCGGCTGTGGCTGGTATAAAAAATCTGGGAAATATTGGCATCAGGGTCGGGATGACGTGTGTTCTTACTGCACTGAACGTCAGGGGGCTGCCTGCCCTCGTCGAGCTGGCGAGCTACCTGGGCAATGTGGACGGTATAACCTTAGATCCCGTGAGGCCTGTAGGGCGGGCTGGACGGGATATGGTGCCCGATCCTGCCCTGGCGGCGCGGTATCTGGATGCGGCCATCGAGCGGGCCGAGATGATCGCACGGATGGGAGGACATCGGGTGAAGTTCCGGGAGCTCGAACGCATGAGGCGTATCCTCTCCACCGGGAGAGGCCGCCGTTATCACTGCTACTTCGATGCTTGCCAGTCCCTCATGGTGACGCCGGGGGGCGAGGTCTATTCTTGCCCTTCGCTCCTTCTTCCCGAGTTTCGTCTGGGCGATATTATGGATCCCTGCCTAGGAACTGATCTTCGAGATGGGCTGGAGCATGCCAGAGAGATCATCGAGTCTCCTCTCCGGTGCCGAAGATGCTCCGACGGCTGGCTCTGTGGTGGGCCCTGTCCTGCCTACGTCTTCAGCACGGGAGGAGATGTGGAGGTCGAGTGCGCCATCAAGGGGGTCTTCATGAGGCATGCCAGGGAGGCAGCGGAGACCAGGTGATACGGTTGGATGCGACGGCGCTTCCAGGCGTCTGCGAAGGACCCTCCAGCTGATCAAAATAACATCATTACCAAAAAAATTGTTACAACCTTTGCGGTCATGCTGCTGAGATAACCGATCAATGCGATCTTTGCGCCAAATCTACCGAAGAGCGTCAAGTACATGGAGAGGCTGTACCGGAGATAGATCATGGTTATCACAGCCATGCTCCCGACAAGGAGCGTGAGTATGGCCTGTTTATCCGTTATGGCATCTGCATCCAGGAGGGCCGCCACCGCAGCATATCCGGCAGAGAAGTGAATGAACTGCATCACCAGGGGAGCTATACATTCTCCCGGGAGACCGAGCATCTGGAGGAGCGGATCGAAGATCGCTTTCATGGACTCCATCATGCCGAACCTCATAAGGATATCCATCACGATCATCGTTGCAATTACAATGGGCAGCATTCTTTTGAGTACCGGAAGTGAGCTTCTGAGGCCTTTTACTGCGATCTCTCTGTTCATCTCGAGTCTTCCTGCAGGGACTTCCCTATCCGGAGGTCTCGCCGGAGAACGCATCAGCTTCGAGTAGAGGAGGGCGGAGAAGCTCTGGAGAAAACTGGAGAAGAGGTTCAGCATAACATATAACGTCCCAACCACAGGCCCCAGAAGAACGATGGCGATGGGAGCCTGCACCCTGAAGAGGGACTCTCCCAGCACGACGGGGAACGTGCTCATGAGAACCGTCAGCACAGTCTCGGTCTCGCCAACCTCGCCCTTCCTGTAAAACTCGGAGAGAGCAGACTTCCCGGCGATCGGGCTGACCAGGCACGTGAGCACCGATATCATGCAGCTCTCGGGAAGGTTGGAGACCCTGCAGAGAGACCTCATCGGCCGTTTAAGGACAGCCAATATATTAGTCTCCATCAAAATGTTTGCTATGACAATGCCCAGAGTCATCAGGATCGCTGTTCTGAGCAGGTACTCCAGTACGGCCATTTTATATCAGGAGTTGGCATCGAAGAGGCGTTGCTGCTCCTTATCGACTATGCCGAAGACCTCCTCGGAACCGAGGCTGGATATGGGATAGTACCGCCCATCAGAGGCCTCTGCTATCTCTTGACAGTACCCGAGACGCATATTCATGAAAGACCTACCGACCACCTCTGTATCGATCACGACGGTGTGGACTCCGCAGATCCGCGTCTCTTCGGCGATCTCCATCAGCTCGTCTTTTATCTTGCCGCCGAGGGAGACGTTGGCCCTCCCGTCCGAGATCAGGACGAGTATCGGCTTCGTCTCATCGTCTTTCTTGATCTCGCCCTGTAACGTGCGCAGCCCCTTCGACAAGCCCGCGGACAGAGGCGTCCTCCCTCCCGTGGGCAGATCGCTCAGGCATCTCATCGCCAGATCGACGCTGGAGCTGGGCGGAAAGATCAGCTCAGCCTCGTCACCCTTGAAGGCGACCATGCCGATCTTATCTCGTTTTTGGTAAGAATCCATCAGCATGGAGAGGATGGCTCCTTTTGCAGACTCCATCCTCCTCGTAGATCCCATGGATCCGCTGGCGTCCACCACGAAGAGCACCACCGCGGACACCTTCCGCACCCTCTCTTTCTCGCGTATGTCCCGTCCTTCCACGTTGACCACGTTCGAGCCCGTCCTGGTCTTCTGATAAGGCGCCGCCGCTCTGATGGTGGCGTCCACGGCGATATCCCGCCACCCCTGGGGAAGGCGGTGGCGAATGTACCTTCCCGAGTTGCGGAGCGATAGAGAGCTTGTCCGCCTGCCGCTCATCTTCCGTCTGACCTTCTTATCTCTTCGACGCGGCATCTCGACGCGTCCGGCATCGATGGGGTCACCGATCTCGAAGACCCTTTCATTCTCTGGTCTTTCTTCGGTGGGGTTTCCTTCGTCGCCGTCTTCGTGGGGTGGGGTCTGATCCTGCTGAGCGGTCTCGTCGTCCTGTTCTTCTTGTTCTTGTTCTTGTTCTTCTCGTTGTTGTTCGTCTTGTTTCGGTTCCTCTCGCTCCTCTCGCTCTTCTTCACCGTCTTTAGGGTTCTCTGTTTGATGCTCCTTGAGCTTCTGCTCGAGCTGCTCTTCGTTCAGCGAGGGCGGCTCGAAGGGCCTGGTTCGCATCCTGTGGGGCAAGGCCAGCTTCATGGCCCTCTTTATGTCTTCGTAGGTGACCTCTCTCCGGCCTTCGAAAGCTGCTATGGTCTTGGCGGTCCTGGTTATGACGATCTCTGCCCGGTGTGTCCTGACGCCCAGGTCCACGCAGATCGATGCCACGGCCCTCAGTAGGTTGTCGTCCATCGAGACCTTGGCCAGGAGCTGCTTTGCGGTCTGGATCTGCCGGCGCAGCACATGGAGATCGGGCTCGGCACTTTCCACGAACCCCCCGGGATCCATTTCGAGCCCCTCTGCGGCCTTGACGATCTCCACCCGGAGGTCGACGTCATCGATGCTCTCCACGTTCACCTGGAGGCCGAACCTGTCCAGGAGCTGCGGTCTCAGCTCGCCCTCTTCGGGGTTCATGGTGCCCACCAGGATGAACTTCGATGGGTGGGCGACAGATACGCCCTCTCGCTCTACGATGTTGACCCCCATGGCCGCAGAGTCTAAGAGGACGTCGGCTACGTGATCGTCGAGGAGGTTCACCTCGTCTATGTACAGGATTCCCCGGTTTGCCGCGGCCAGGATCCCTGGCTCCAGGGCCTTGATCCCCTCCTTTATGGCCCGCTCGACGTCCAGAGACCCGACGACCCGGTCTTCTGTTGCGCCCAGCGGCAGGTCTACGACGGGGGTA